>TARA_B110000971_G_scaffold219766_1_pt1 | contig 14554 bp, 14 predicted proteins | sample TARA_B110000971 | Tara Oceans TARA_B110000971 (sample SAMEA4397842) | marine metagenome | biome: Polar Biome; feature: [SRF] surface water layer (ENVO:00010504); material: water (ENVO:00002006), including particulate matter (ENVO:01000060) such as... | depth 5 m | reverse complement strand
TTTTGCATAAGCTCGTTTTCAATGCCTATTGCGCGACAGGCACAGGGTCCAGCGCCGGTGATACCGACACGAATTTTGCCCTGAAAGTCTGCGACCAAAGCGCCCACAACTGCATAGCCAGAGGCTTGATTGCGAAATTTCGCATAAGCTGCGCGATCCGGCAGAGGGAAGTCAATTCGGGTAATTAGTTCACACGGATGCAACGCTGTTTCAAAAAGGTCGAGGAAGAAGTCATCGCCAGCAATGCTGCGCGATTGGGTCACAACAACACCACCCAAACCAATAAGCGCAGCCGGATAGTCTGCTGCAGGATCACTGTTAGCAATTGAGCCACCAATTGTGCCTCTATTACGCACTTGGTTGTCGCCAATGGTTGCCGCCAGCTGAGCCAGTACCGGCAAATGCTGCGCGACCAATGGGTGTGAGGCCACCTCGTTGTGAGTCGTTAGGGCGCCAATACTCAGGACCCGATCACTCAGCGCAATGCCTCTAAGCTCGTCTAATCCAGACAGGTCTATCACATCAGTAGGCGCCGCCAAGCGTTGCTTCATAGTTGGAATTAGAGTCATACCGCCGGCTAAAAATATGGGGTCATCGGCGCTCTTAAATAAGTCTAGCGCTTGATCTAATACTGCTGGTTTGTGGTAATCGAATGAATACATTTATTGTAAGACCTTTCGCTTAAATTTGGTTTTCTTAAATTGGACTTTATGGGCCAACTAAACTCTTAAGCCTTATCGACAACGGACTCAATGGCGCTGACTATATTGTGATAACCCGTGCAACGGCAAAGATTACCCTCAAGACCTTGGCGAATCTTTTCTCGATCTAAATTTTCTTCATGAGTGACAAGATCGATGGCCTGCATGATCATTCCAGGAGTGCAAAAACCGCATTGCAAAGCATGATACTCACGAAAGGCACTTTGCATGGGGTGAAGATTATCAACTTCACCGATACCCTCAATGGTAACTACTTTTGAGTCAGCAACTTGGAGGGCCAGCACCGCGCAAGACTTCACTGCGCGTCCGTCCAAATGCACAGTACACGCCCCACATTGCGATGTATCACAACCTACATGCGCGCCTGTTAGCTGCAGGTGTTCGCGCAATACAGTGACCAGCAAAGTATTAGCCTCAACAGCAAGTTCGTGCTCTGTATTATTTACGTCGATTTTAATTTTCAAAAACGCTCCAAACCCAACAAAAAGCTCTTCACCAGCTTTTAAAGAGTCACAAATATTTTTCTATATAGCCAGTACCATGGCTAAGATCAACACCACAAACGCAGTACCCCAGATAAATAGCATGCCATCGTTGGCACGTTCGATATTACCATCTGCATCTTTTCGGGGGCCGCTAGTTGAGGGCGATTGACCGCCTGTTAGCTGTTGCTCAAAAGCGGAGAAGAATTCATCCGACATTTTGCGAGCGGCGCTGTCCACTAGCCTGCTACCGACCTGGGCTAATTTACCACCCACTGAGGCGGTGACCTCGTAGGTTAGATCAGTGGCGTCTTTTTCTTCTTTTGCAAAAAGCGCAACTTTAGCCTCACCCTTAGCAATCCCTGCGCCGCCCTTCACCTCACCTTTCAGTGTGTAGCTATTTGGCGCTTGGATATCAGCCAAGGAAATATTTACTTGAAATGTGGCGTTAACCGGACCCACCTTAGCTTTCACCGAGGCAGAAAAGTTATGTTCGTCTATTTGCTCTATGGACTGACAACCTGGGATACAGGCAGCCAATACATTTACGTCGTTGAGTCCAGCCCATACTTTTTCAATAGGACAGGGAATTTCATAGGTTCCGCTTTGTTCCACGATTTTCCTTATAATTCTTAAACCTTTCAGGTCCAAAAAATTTTTTAAACAACTATTAAAAACAAGGCTGTAATGCCCTGCCTACAGATAACGCTTTCCAACTTTTATACTGGTTCGCCTAATGCACGAGCGCGGTCTAAGCGACTAGCTTCGTCATCAGCCAAATAACGCGACGCTAAGAGCAACATAACAATACTTAATGCAAAAGGCGCTAAGCCCCACGCCATAGCTGTCTGCAAAGCAAATTTGCTCTCAGTGCCTGCAGCTATATAGAGGTCACTAAACTGACCAATTAGGAATGGGCCTAAAGCCAAACCGACAAAGGTATTCATCAGCAAGTAATAGGCAGATGCCGTTGCGCGCATTCTAGGCATAACCAAGTCATTAGCCGTACTGGCTGCACAACCTATCCACGCTGGAGAAATAACACTGAATAGGAAAGAGTAAAAATAGGCTGCCGCAATACTTTCTGTGTACAAAAAGCCAAAAATGCACGGCACTGCAAAGAACGGAATAATCAGCCCAACATAAAGACGTGCGTTGACATATTTGGTTTTGAAATAGTCGGCCAAAATACCACCTAGAACAATACCAATAAAGCCGCCGATGGCAGAACCCATGCCGAGATATAGTCCTGCATCAGCAATACTTTCGCCGTGAAAGCGCTGCATAAACGGCGGCGACCAAAAGCCAAGACCGTAGGTTACAAAGGATATAGCTGGGAAACCAATAGTGGAGAATATGAACGCTTTAGATTGGAACATCATGCCGAAGCACGCTGGGTCCGTAAGCTTAAGGAAATGAATCCATGTAGCGGTGATATACACCCCAATACCCAGCGCAATCCATTGCAGTAGAGTAGGCATTACGAGATATAAGGCATAAAAAAGTAGACCGATCAGGGTTGCCACAATCAGGTTGATAACCACTGCTCGAAAACCGCCCGCCACATAAAGGCTAACAATTGAGAAGCCAGGAAGAACACTCATCAGCGACTTACCAGCAGCCTGAAATGGTGCTGGATGTTCAGGTGTTAGAATGCCTTCACTGGCACCCTTAACAGGTTCACGCAGCGTCCAAACCCATATGGCCATAAATATGCCAGGCACACCCACAGCAAGAAATGCTGCCTGCCAAGCCTTAATGCCCAATGGCGCTAAGGTGGGATCTGGATACCAGCCATGCCAGCTATGCACAATTGCCCCGCCGAGAAACAGGCCAATACCTGAGCCTAGGTAGATGCCACTAGAGTAAATGGCCAACACCGTTGCTCTGACTTTCGGCGAAAAATAATCCGAGAGCATGGAGAAGGCCGCTGGGGTGGCACTGGCTTCGCCTACGCCAACACCAAATCGACAGAACGCTAGGCTACCAAAGCTTTGCGCAAAGCCAGACATTGCTGTCATCAAGCTCCAAAACGACAAACCCATGGAAATTAATTTTTTACGGTTCCACATGTCCGCTAAGCGACCAAGGGGAATACCAAAGACCGCATAAAACACGGCGAAAGCAGTACCATACAAGAAGCCAATTTCGGCGTCGCCAATGCCTAAATCAGCTTTAATCTCTTCGGCCAAAATGGACAGAATCTGGCGATCAATAAAGTTAAATATGTACACTATGATCAGTACGAACAAAACGTACTTAGCGTACCTAGCACTTGATGCTTGCTCGGCATCAAACGAGGCTTGCTGCTCTTCAGACATTACAGTCTCCACCTCTTCATTCTCGTTACGATCCAACTAGATTCTCCCCATTCCAATGTTCTAATACGGTAAAACTTTGCACATCATTGCGCTTAAGTTTTGTTAATTGTTTAACCGGCTGACCCATGGGAATCATAGCGGCAAAAGCAAACCCCTCGGGCACGCCTATGAGTTCACAGAGCTTGTCCTCTTGTCCACCAGCAAAAGTTGTCAGCGTGCCACCTAAACCCTCACTTCGAGCAGCAAGCAAAATATTCCAGACGAAAGGGTAAACTGACGCGCCAGAGATAACCCCTACCCGACCTAGGTCGCTATCGAAAGACGCTACTACCGCCAAGTCGACAAAGACTAGCAAGATAACCGGCGCTTGGGTCAAATTGTCGAGCATTTGTTGGGGAACTTGTGTATTGGCTACGTCTGCGTCACTGACCTGACTGGGATTGATAGTATTAAAAGGTGCTTCGCCGGCTTTAACCTGGGCCACATAGCGCTGCATGCTCGGACGCATTATGTCTGCCAACCCCTGGCGAGTTTCTTCATTGCGTATCACCACAACTTTCCAGCCTTGGCGGTTGCCGCCACTTGGCGCAAACCGAGCGTTGTCCAAAATACGCTGCAACATGGCATCTGTAACCGGCGCGTCGGTAAATTCTCGCGCAGCAAAGGTGGTGCGCATCACTTCGTATAATTCCATTAGCGTTGTCTCTCCCTAAGTTCTTTTTTTACTCTGCTCTTTTTACTCTGCACTTTTTGCTCTGCTAATTGCTCAAAAGGCGAGGTACTGGCTGTCTCTATGACAGCTCGCTCAAACGGAGCCAAATATCAATCCGAACCATAGCCCATGAACACTGCAGGGTGAATCATTTCCGCTCTAATCTGACGGCTACTGGACATTAATGACGGTTATTTATGCGACACTAGAAACTGAATTATTTAAATCTTCGAGCACAACCAAAGCCCATGGCAAATACGCTTTTATTCAACAAACCTTACGACGTTTTGTGCCAGTTCACAGACGATCAAGAGCGCCAATGCCTTGCTGATTTTATCGATACGCCTGGGGTCTATGCTGCGGGCCGGTTAGACAGAGACAGTGAGGGCTTGTTAGTCCTAACCGATGACGGCGCACTAAATCACAAGATCACCCACCCCAAACGCAAGATGAGCAAGACCTACTGGGTACAGGTAGAGGGCGCGCCAGAAGCGACAGACCTGCAGCCATTGGTTGATGGAATGTTATTAAAAGATGGTCTATGCCAGCCAGTGCGCTGGGTTTTTGGCCGGCAGCCCCACGAAACTATAGATATTTGGCCACGCCAGCCGCCCATTCGCCAACGCCAAAATATACCCACTACTTGGCTGACGTTAACTTTGAAAGAGGGTCGAAATAGGCAGGTACGGCGCATGTGCGCAGGCTTAGGCTTTCCTGTTCTGCGTCTTATACGCTATCGGGTTGGGTCATGGACAATAGATGGCATTGCCCCAGGAGAATCTGTCGCGGTCTAAACCTATCTCTAAGCCTAACTCTAAACTTATGGCTCTGAGGGCAACTGGCCAGCGAAGACTAACTCAGAGATAGTTTTGCGTGAACTAGGTACTTCACGTTCTTGAAGAGGTTGAGGCAGGTCTTGCTTATCGCCGGGACGCCCTACTGCAACCATTGCCTGAAGCTTATAAACCTCACCTAAATTCAGTACTCCTGGTGCCTGATCATGCTCTACACCCCACATTGCGTGGGTCACTAAACCCATGCATTGCGCTTGCAGTGCAAAACTCATCCAAGCACTGCCAGTATCAAAACTATAAGTTGGTGCTGGCGCGTCGTTATGTTCAAAGGTGGTACGCGCAACAATGGCTACCAAAGCGCCAGCATCTTTAGCCCAGGTTTGGTTCATATCCATAATGAGATCAAACATCGGCTGCCATTGGGGTGTATCCCGCAAGGCATAAATAAACCGCCAAGGTTGAGAGTTAAAACAGGAAGGGGCCCATCGAGCAGCTTCAACCAGCTGCTCTATCTCGCCAATGGTGACACCTTCGCCACTCATGGCCCGAGGCGACCAACGGCTGATAAATTGACTATCCGCTTCAGCCTCAGAGCTGCGGGTGAGTAAAACGTCTGTAGCTAATGTCGACATAATTTTTCCTCACCCTGTCTAACGGTATCAAACAGGCCACATATACGGCCTCAATTGAGGTCTTATAGTGACTCTTTTACTAGGTTTTAAATTCAGCAACTACCGCCGCAAGAGACTGCTTGGCATCCCCAAACAACATCCGCGTGTTGTCACCAAAGAACAACGGATTATCTACGCCAGAAAAACCTGAAGCCATAGAACGCTTAAGAACAAACACGGTTTGCGCATAATCGACGTTGATGATGGGCATGCCATAAATTGGGCTATTCTCATCGTTACGCGCCGCAGGGTTAACTACGTCGTTGGCACCAATAACTACTGCCACGTCAACTTTGTCTATGCGTGGGTTGATGTCTTCCATTTCAACTAATTGATCGTACGGCACGTTGGCTTCAGCCAACAGCACGTTCATATGTCCCGGCATACGCCCAGCAACTGGGTGGATGGCATAAGTCACTTCAGCGCCATTCTTTTCTAGCAACTCGCCCAACTCTCGCACTACGTGCTGAGCTTGCGCTACTGCCATGCCGTAACCAGGCACAAATGTTACTGACTGAGCCGCTTCCAGAATAAGAAATGCATCTTCGCTGTTGATCGGCTTAACTTCGCCTTCAACCTTAGTTGCTTGCTTAACTGCGCCGAACCCTGAGAACAGTACATGCCCCAACGAGCGATTCATCGCCTTACACATAATGTTTGTCAAGATGATACCGGCTGCGCCAACCATAGATCCTGCAACAATCAGAATATTGTTATTAATTGCAAAACCAGCGGCACAAGCAGCTAAGCCTGAGTAGCTGTTAAGCAGTGAAATAACCACGGGCATGTCTGCGCCACCAATAGGCAATACAGCCATAACACCAAAGATAAGCGCCAACGCAATAACAGCGTATAAGTATGGCGAATCTACCGCAGGCTCTAAACAAAACATCACTGAGCAAACAACGATTCCAACCAAAATCATGGCATTAACAAAACGTTGCGCACCAAATACAACCGCCGCTGAATTAATTACTTCAGACAATTTACCCCAGGCCAAAATACTGCCACTGAAGGTCATACCGCCAATCAAGATTGAAAGCAAAATCGTAATATGCGTAAACGTGGTGTTATCTAAATTGTATAAAGCTGCCCAACCGACCATTAAACTGGCAATACCGCCTGAACCGTTAAACAGCGCAACCATTTCCGGCATGCTGGTCATTTCAACTTTCTGCGCAGTAATCGCGCCAATCAGCGAGCCAATTAACATGGCGCCAATGATCCATTCCCAAGGGAGGATGTCTTTGTTGAACAAGGTCACAACTACAGCTATTAACATGGCTATAGATGAAAGTTTGTTACCTTTAACGGCAGTAGCTGGAGAACCCAACTGTTTCAGGCCGAAGATAAATAGAGCGGCAGAAACCACATACCACAAGTTAATAATTTCTAAGCTCATGATTTGCCTCCGCTGGCATCAACATCTTTCTTCTTGAACATGCTCAGCATTCTATTGGTAACCATATAGCCGCCGACCACGTTAATGGTGGCAAACATAACCGCCGCTGCGCCCAAGACGGTCGCCAACATATCAGTACCTTCAGCACCAGAACCGGCAGAGATCAAGGCACCGACAATGGTGATACCAGAGATCGCATTGGCGCCGGACATTAAAGGTGTGTGTAAGGTCGCAGGCACCTTAGAAATCAATTCGAAGCCCAGGAATATGGACAACATAAGTATCAACGCTAAAAAGACAGCATCCATGATTACGCTCCGCTATAAATGTTTTTGATGGTCTCGTTAACCACGGCGCCATCACGAGTGATGACACAGCTTTGAACGATCTCGTCTTCAGGGTCTAAAGTAAGCTGCTTAGCTTCTTCATCCCAAAATTCTTGCAAAAGGTTAACCAAGTTATTGGAGTACATCTCACTGGCATTCCTTGCCACTTCTCCAGGAAGGTTACCTTGGCCGATAATTTTCACGCCGTTGATTTCAACAACTTCGTTGAGCACAGAGCCTTCCACGTTACCGCCCGTTTCCACTGCCATGTCCACAATAACGCTGCCGGGCTGCATAGATTCGATCATATCGCGGTCAATCAACTGAGGCGCTGGACGACCAAATAATTGCGCTGTAGTAATAACAACATCAGACTGACTGATAACTTGCTTTTGCCCTTCGCGCTGTATTGCCATTTGCTCGGGGGTCAGCGCCTTCGCATAGCCCTGCTCGGTTTGGCCTGTGTCGCCTAAATCTATTTCTACAAACTTGGCACCCAAAGACTGTACTTGTTCGGCAACAACCGGACGCGTATCAAAAGCTTCAACCCGTGCACCAAGACGCTTCGCTGTGGCAATAGCCTGCAAACCAGCAACACCGGCACCAATAACAAAGACGCGAGCAGGTCTGATGGTGCCTGAAGGCGTCATCATCATGGGCATGATCTTGGGCGAATGGAAAGCCGCTTGGATCACCGTTACATAACCGGCAAGGTTGGCTTGGGAGGACAGTGCGTCCATCTTCTGCGCTCGAGTACTACGAGGCACCATTTCCATTGAAATAGCTGTAGCACCCTGAGTTGCAAGCGACTCTACAAGGGTCTTTTCATTGAAAGGGTCGAGGAAGCTTATGGTGATGACACCAGATTTCAACATACCGACTTCAACGGCGTCTGGCTTGCGCACACAGATAAGCAAATCAGCACCTGCAATGACATCATTGCGCTGGGCAATCGTCACACCGGCATCAACGAACAAATCATCACCGAAACCAGATGCTGCACCAGCACCACTCTCCATGCTTATTGAAAAGCCGAGTTTAATTAATTTACTAGCGTTAGCCGGAACCAGTGCGCATCGCACTTCACCGGGCCAAGTTTCCTTCGGCACTCCAATTTGCATAAAGCCCCCTAAAATTTGGTTAATAACTGTGTGTCGAAGTACACCCAGCATTTCCTCTGCGGCATTCTTTGACGGCGTCTTTATATGGCTAAGTCTACCGGAATAGAAGACCTACCAACATCCTAGCGGCGGCAAGTTACCAGCACATCCAAGTGAAGAAAATGGAATAACTCACAAGCAATACATTCCATTTAAGAATTTATCAAAAATGCCACCAAAGCACGCAACGAGACAATGAAAGCCAGCGGCATAGACCGACCTTGAAGAAAAAATTCGGCAGCCGTAGTTGCAAGAAGGTACTCATAGCTTTAAACCAGCAAAGCAAAAAACCCTATCGATCCTTGCATATAAAGACGAGGGTTCGCACAATCTGGCCCACCAAAACAATTAGCCTGTCTACTGGACTTAAGTAGTTGGCCGCAACGGGTAGTCGAAGGGTATGACGCGTAAATCAATCACTAATAAAGCCGCACTGACAGCCGTTATCAGCGCGTTCGTTATCGGTATGTTTGGCACCTTGGCTGTCAGACCAATTAATCCGCCCGCTGTTAACCCTGCGGCGCAAGGTATTGCTGCCCAAGTACGTCTGAACTGGCGCGTGCCTATAGTCTTTCCTAGGACTATGCCTGTGCTTGGAGAAAACCCCGTTTACTTAGCTGCGATGATTGATCAAGCAAGCAACGGCGCAATCAAATTTAATTTATTTGATCCTGGAGAAGTCGTCCCAGCCTTTGCTATTACCGAGGCAGTAAGAGATGGCAAGGTGCCCGCGGGGTATACATGGTTGGGTTATGACCAAGGTAAAATTCCGTCTTCGCCGCTGATTTCAGCCGTTCCATTTGGGATGGAACCCTGGGAATACAGCGCTTGGTGGTATGAAGCAGGCGGTCGTGAACTAACTGAAAATCTATATGTAGAACATAACTTGATGCCCCTTTACTGTGGCATGACAGGGCCTGAAACTGCTGGATGGTTCAGGGAAAAGATAGAGTCACTGGAAGATGTAAAAGGACTAAAGATCCGCTTCGCTGGCCTTGGCGGTAAAGTCATTGAACGCTTAGGCGCCAGCGTCACCATGATTCCCGGCGGCGAAATATTTCAGGCTCTAGAGAAAGGCGCAATTGATGCAACGGAATTCGCTCTTCCCATTGTTGACCAATCACTAGGTTTTAACCGGGTGGCAAAATTCAATTACTACCCCGGCTGGCACCAGCCCTTTACGGCCTCGCATTTGGTGGTCAACCTGAAAGTGTGGCGTCAACTTTCTAACGCTGACCAATCATTGATAGAACTAGGTTGCACCGCAGCAGTCACTCGTAATCTGGCTCAAGCCGAAGCATTGCAGGGCGATGTGATAGTGGGTTTTGCGGACATTGGGGTTTCTGCGGAGATTTTACCGGAGCCCTTATTGAGAGAATTAAATCGCGTAGCAGATGAAATCCTCGACGAGGAAGCCGCTAATGATGAAGACTTTGCGGAAATTCTAGCTTCCCAACGAGCATTCCGTAAAAGCTACGCCGAATGGAAATCTCGCGCCTATCTACCTCGAGACTTTTGATGCGCGTCGACACTCTGCCCCATACCTACCTTTCTAGGCGCATCGACAGTTTTGTCCGGCGTATTGGGCAAGCCCTTTCTTATATCTGGTTGGCGCTTTTATCTGTCATCGTCATCAATGTGTTGATGCGTTATTTGTTCAGCGAAGGCCGCATAGAATTAGAAGAGCTGCAGTGGCACTTATATTCCGTTGGTTTTTTGCTGGGCATGAGCTACGCCTACCAAGCGGACGTGCACATTCGCGTGGACGTTTTACATGAGCGCTTCAGCCCACAACTGCGAGCATGGATTGAGCTGTATGGCATTTTACTTTTCCTCATACCTTTTATCGCGTTAATTCTGATTTACAGCGTGCAATTCGTCTCATCGTCTTTTTTGGTTGGTGAAGTATCACGCTCCCCTGGCGGATTGCCCTATCGCTGGGCCATTAAGGCAATACTCCCCCTAGGCTTTGCGTTATTACTTTTGACCGTTTTCGCGCGGCTCATTAGAGTCTGGCATTTCCTCTTTATCGACTATGAGGAGCACGATATCGAGAACGGCGCGGCACACTCGGAAGGAAACTATAAAAATACGGCAGCGTCTTTAGCAACAAGCAATACACAAGCTGAGGAAACACATGGCCGCTAATGAAGTTCTCGCAGTGATGATGTTTGTCAGTTTCATCGCCTTAGTTTTCACCGGTTTCCCAGTGGCTTGGCTGCTGGGTGGTTTAGCAATTCTCTTTAGCGCACTCGCCGTTGTTCTTGAAGCCGACTTCAATTTGGCCATTGGCATGGACTGGAACTACACGTCTCTAACTGTGGACCGCATATGGAAAGTCATGGAAAACTGGGTCATGGTGGCCTTACCCATGTTCATTCTTATGGGACTGCTACTTGACCGTTCAGGCATTGCCAACCAACTAATGATTAGTTTTGCTCGGTTATTTGGCGGACTCCGCGGGGGCTTGGCAATCACAGTGACGGTAATTGGTCTTTTGCTGGCAGCTACCACTGGGATCATCGGCGCATCAGTTGTCTTACTCGCGCTGCTTGGTCTACCGGTGATGATGCAACAGGGTTACGACAAATCTTTTGCCGCTGGCACGGTCTGCGCAGTGGGCACGCTCGGCATATTGATTCCACCCAGCATTATGCTGGTGCTTATGGCCGACCGCATGTCTATGAGTGTGGGCGACCTTTTCCTTGGCGCGGTATTCCCCGGTGCACTGCTCGGCGGCCTCTATATTCTCTATATTTTATTTGTGGGTTGGCTGTCGCCAGAAAAAGCCCCAGCGGCCCCTACCCAACCCTTTGATTGGCAGGCGGTGAAAGATTTATTCCTCGCTATACTGCCACCGGCGTTTCTTATTTTAGCTGTGTTAGGCAGTATTTTCTTTGGCCTAGCGACCCCCACAGAAGCCGCAGGTGTGGGCGCCGCCGGTGCGCTGCTGTTAGCAGTAGTGAAAGGCCAAATGTCGAAATCAGTGATGCGTGAGGTACTTTCTGAGACCACAAAAACCACCGCCTACATCTTTGCTGTGTTACTTGGCGCTACAGCGTTCTCATTAGTCTTACGCGGCCTTGGAGGCGACGAGTTGATAGAGGGTGTGCTGCTCAATTTACCCTTCGAGCCGACCGGCATAATGATTTGCATTTTGCTCGCAACATTTTTGCTCGGCTTCTTCTTAGACTGGATCGAGTTAACGTTGATCGTTCTGCCACTGGTTTCTCCAGTTGTAATCGGCCTAGGGTTCGACCCAATTTGGTTCACCATTCTTTTCGCAGTCTGTCTGCAAACGAGCTTTTTAACACCGCCAGTAGGCTTCGCCATTTTTTATCTTAAGGGTGTAGCCCCTGAGGGCATAGACGTCACCACCATTTATAAAGGTGTGGTGCCATTTATAGGGCTGCAGGTTTTAGGCATGTTGATCATCTTCAACTGGCAGGCCGTGGTCACATGGCTACCCGCTCAGGCCTACGAATAGAACTTAAATTCATGCCGAGCGGTAGGCACTAGTTCTGGCTTAGTTCGGACGAATCTTTTGCCGCACATTTCTTTTAATTTTCTCTTAATTTTCTCTAGAGCATAGGCAGCGCTGCAAATTCCAGCGACAATGTGCCCTCAACATTTGACGCCTAGTTCTGAGGAAATCAACATGTCCACTTATCAAGTCACAGCTCGCAACTTCAACACTGACAGCGAAAACCGAATGCATAGTAACGCCGTCGCCCAAAGTCACGGTTTTAGAGGCGCGTTAGTGCCTGGCGTGGCCGTTTATGGACACCTAGTTCAACCGCTGGTGGAAAAATTTGGTGAACAGTGGCTGGGCCAAAGTCAAACGGCGCTACGCCTACTCAAACCTGCCTACGATGGCGATGAGCTGAGTATTGTTCTGACTACCGAACCTGATGGCCAATATCGGATCAAATGCCACAATCAAGAGGACCTATTATTGGCGGAAATAATCGCCGGACCGATGCTCACAATGGCAACCGACATCGGCTTAGACGGCCCCGCTAAAGCAACACCCAAGGTTGAAATCCACTGGGACAACGTTGTACCTGAAGAGGTATTTGTTGAGAAAACTTGGTCACTGAGTGAATCTGAAAACAACCGCTACTGCGAAGAGATAAGCGACCATGACCTGGTATATAAAGAACACATCCACCCTCACTACATTTTATCGTTAGCCAACTACTGTCTAATGGAAGAGTATCTAATGCCTGCATGGATTCATGCCAGTTCGATAACCAATCATAGATCTGCATTAATGGTCGGCGATGAGATCACCAGTAAGACCGTGGTAAAAGAAAAATTTGAGCGTAAAGGTCATCAATTCATAACCATCCACATCACTTATTGGCGAGGTGAAGAACTCACTACTGACATTCTGCATACAGCCATTTTCAGGATCGCAGAATAACCATGCGGATAGCCGTTTTAGCATCGCATGAGGGCAGCACTATGCAGGCAGTTATTGATGCCTGCGGCAACGATCAAATTGACGCAACAGTCGCCTTAGTGATCAGTAACAACAGCACGTCTGGCGCACTCCACCGCGCCGCCCTTGCAAACATACAGAACCAACATATCAGCTCCAAAACCCATGGCGACGACAATGGCGCTGACAGCGCAATGCTCAAGGCCTGCCAAGACCAACAAATTGATCTGATCTTATTACTTGGTTATATGAAAAAACTTGGCCCGCTAACCCTTGCGGCCTTCAGCGGCAAAATACTCAATACACACCCTGCACTGTTACCCAAATTTGGCGGCAAAGGTTTTTTTGGTCGTAAGGTCCACGAAGCCGTTATTGCCGCCGGGGAGGAAGAGAGCGGGGCCAGCGTGCATTTTGTAGATACCGATTACGACACCGGCCCCATCTTGGCCCAGGTGAAAGTACCGGTTGAACCGACTGATGACGCCCAAACACTGGAGGAGCGAGTAAAGATTGCCGAGCAAAAATTGCTTGTGGCAACCCTTAGACAACTGGCAGAACAAAAAACATAAGGGAGAACTAGTGCTACTGCCAGCCTCGCAGTAGATGCGCCCGGATCTATTGGGAACATCTAATGCGCTAACTAGCAAATGATTGGGGGAAATCTGTTAAGAGGTTTTTAAAACGGCGGCGGATGCCCAGTTAGCTTGAACAAAGGATCTAGTCCTCCAACATATCCAATGCTTGCTCATGTAGGGTCATATTGGCGGAAGCAATAATGTCACCACCCATGCTTGGGTTGTCGCCGTTCCAGGTTGTGACTACCCCACCAGCGCCTCTGACAATCGGTATTAAAGCCTGAATATCATATGCATTGAGACGACCCTCCACACCTAAATCGATCTGCCCCATTGCCACCATGCCAAAGAGATAACAGTCGCCGCCTACCTTATGCAGACGCACGTTTTCGCGCAGCTGGCCATAACCGAATAGCTGTTGGGGAGAAAACCAACTGGTCCCAGTTGTTGTCATAATTGCTTGCGCCACACTGTCGCACTGGCTGGTATGTAGTTGCATAGTTACCTCTCCTCGTTGCATCCATGCAGTATCGCCATCACCAAAAAACAGCTCATCAGTGTAGGGTTGATACATCACGCCGACGATGGGGGTTTCTCCGTCAAACAATGCCAACAATATACCCCAGTGCAACATGCCGCTCATAAACGCGCGCGTACCATCAATAGGGTCTATTACCCAGGTTAATCCATTGCCAGCTTTCAAACCGAACTCTTCGCCATAAATACCGTGATCAGGATAGGTACTTTCAATGGCATTACGAATAGCCTCTTCCGCGCCTTGATCCGCTACCGTGACCGGGTCAAAACCTTTACCCGCGACTTTGTTTTGCGCAGCAATTGTGCTGCGAAAGTGCGGTAACACAACCGCTCCGGCCAAGCGTGCGGCCTGTTGCGCGAATTGCAAAAATTCCTGACGTTGTTCGGTGGAGACGAAAACGGCGGGGG
>TARA_B110000971_G_scaffold109016_1_pt1 | contig 14563 bp, 10 predicted proteins | sample TARA_B110000971 | Tara Oceans TARA_B110000971 (sample SAMEA4397842) | marine metagenome | biome: Polar Biome; feature: [SRF] surface water layer (ENVO:00010504); material: water (ENVO:00002006), including particulate matter (ENVO:01000060) such as... | depth 5 m | reverse complement strand
CGCGAAACCAATCAGCGCGTCGATTACACCGATTACATGTATGTCGGCCAGTACTTACCCTACTATATATGCGATTCTTCCGTAAGCTATCCTGAGTACAACTATAGTGATCCAAAGCCGGGACTAACAAACGGTACGCCGGGCGGTACCTGCCAAGCCCCGAACCTTTTTGTTAAAAGTGAAACAGAGTTAAAAGTATCGACGCATGAAATTCGCATCACAACCAATGAAGACAGCCGCATTCGTGTTACAGCTGGTGCATTCTACAGTGATCTCGAGTTAACAGAGAAAAACGACTTTACCTACCCAGGTTCAGTTAGCGCTTCTATTTTTCCTGGCTTTGGTGCTCCGCAAACCGGTTTCTCGCCAGGCTTTCCATTCCCTAATGCTTACAACTCTGATGCAGGACCATTTCCAGCAGACGTCATTTTCAGGAATGACATTCGTCGTACCGATGAACAGATGGCCTTCTTTGGCGAAGTCACAGTCGATATCACTGACAAATTTGCTGTGACCGTTGGTGGTCGTTATTACGATATTGAAGTCGATTTCGAAGGTGGTGCTAATGGCCAATTTTGCCAAGGATACCAGCCTGAGAATAACCGTTTTGGCACCAATATAGATGACCTCTATGACGGCGATGGTTCCTTCACCTTTATCGGTGATTGTAGCAGCGGAGGTAACATCACCTTTACTCAAGGCCAAAGTTTCGATGAAATCAAGACCATTTTGCAGGCAGCTGACCCTTACAGCGTAGGCCGTGGTGACTTCGCAAGAATTCCAAACGCGATCAACGATGGAGAGATTCAGGGTATTGTGAACGCATTGAGTGCACCGGACAAAGCCGAGAACTCAGGCTCCATCTTTAAATTTACCGCTTCTTGGACGCCAAGTGACAACGCCCTACTTTATACGACTATCTCGGAGGGCTTCCGACCCGGTATGTTGAATCGACCCGGTGGTTCACCTGGACCTGCTGGCTCGAATTATTCAGTGCCTTTTGAGCTAGACACGGATGATGTGACCAACTACGAAATGGGCTGGAAATTAGACTTATTTGATTACTCAGTGCGTTTCAACGGCAGTGTCTTCTTTGTAGAGATTGAAAGCATGCAAACAACCATTTTCGATCCGAGCATTTCAAACTTATTCTTCTCAGACAACGCAGCAGATGCTGAGGTAATGGGATTTGAAGGTGATGTCACGTGGGTACCGGCTAGTATCGAAGGTTTGACGTTGAACGCGGCTTTCTCGTTTCTCGATACAGAGATTACGAAAGTCTTAACGCCAACAGACGATGTTCGCAAAGGCGATGAGCTTGCATTTGCGCCAGAATTTCAGGGTAACCTGAGCGCGCGCTATCAGTGGCAACTTGACTCAGGCCTAACCGCTCACGTCATGCCACACGTTTCGGCTTCTTCAGAGTCTTATAGTGACGTCATCACCATTAATCGCGATGAGATAGATGGCTGGGTGATGGTCGGCTTTACTGCAGGGGTGAGCGGCGCAAATTGGTCCGCAGAACTTTTTGGCGACAATGTGTTTAACGAGCAGGCTGAACTAGCGCGAAACTTTGTTTTCGACGTTCAACGTGTCACGTACGCACGACCAGCAACTTACGGTGTCAGAGTTTCTTACGACTTTAACTAAGCGTAACGTTTAATCTAGCATCACGTCGAACGCCCCTTTATGGGGCGTTTTTTTTACGCCAATGATTTTTATTGGTATGAAGTCATGAATTCGTATAATGCTGAAGCGAAAAGTCTTTAGGGGAATTACATTAAGCAAGATCAAGTCAACCTTACAGAAATACAGCAACTGATTACTGGTAAGCAGTTCGAACAAGCCGTTGCCCAGCTCGATGACCTGCTCAGCACTGCACCCGACCATGTCGACGCACTCTACATGCGCGCAGTTTGTATGCGTTACTTAGGCAATCACGACGAAGCCTTAGCGACGCTCACCAGACTACAAAAAGACAACCCTTTATTCAGCCGTGCGTTTCAGGAAGAAGGGCATTTACAGATGGCCCGTGTCGACTACGATGCGGCCTTAAAAGCTTATCAACAAGCAACACGCCTTAACCCTGCCCTGCTCGCCAGCTGGAAGGGTCAGTTGGCAATCCATAGCGAACAGAGAAATCTTGTCGCTGTCAATCAGATAAAACCGCAGCTTGAACGGCTCGGCCAATTACCCAGGCCCTTATTAGCAGCCATGGATCTGGTTGCCCAAGGTAAGCTGATACGCGCTGAGGACATCTGTCGACAGTTTCTCCAAAAAGCACCACAGCACATTGAAGGTATGCGAGTGCTTGCTGATATTGGCATAAAACTCGGCGTGTTAGACGACGCTGAGTTCTTGCTTGAAAGCGCCGTATTAATGTCACCCAATCATGCGGAGGCGCGCATTGAGTACATCGAAGTTTTACGCAAACGGCAAAAGTTCGACATGGCGCTGATGGAAGCAGATAAGCTTCTTGCGACTAACCCCGCCAACCCTCAATTCCAATCGCTGTATGCGATTGTTTGCATGCAAACAGGCGATTATACCCGCGCGCTTACGTTTTTTGACCGCATTCTATCCGTTGTACCAGCGGATGCTGGAACACTAACCTCCAAGGGACATGCGCTAAAAACAATCGGCCAAACAGACAATGCCGTTGCCTCTTATAGACAAGCCATCGATCATCATCCCGATCACGGCGAGGCTTATTTTTCTTTGGCCAACCTCAAGACGTACAAATTTAGTGATCCTGAACTCAAAATGATGCAAGAACAGGAAGACAACCCTCTAAGCACTCCGTTGGACCGAACCCACATCAAGTTCGCGCTTGGCAAAGCGTACGAAGATCGACAGGAGTTTTCGTTGTCTTTCGACCAATATGCTCAAGGCAATGCGCTTAAAAAAGGTCAATCTCGTTACGCCACAGATCAGATGCTCGAGGAGTTTGAGGCACAGAAACGTGTTTGCACCTCGTCGCTACTCTCGCGCCGAGACAAAGCAGGATTCGATGCACCGGACCCAATCTTTATCACGGGCCTGCCACGTGCAGGGTCAACGCTACTAGAGCAGATACTTGCGTCACATAGCCAAGTTGACGGAACGCTAGAACTACCGAACATTATCGCCCTTTCTCATAGCCTCAGACGTGGCGATCGAGGATCCGCGAAGAGCACGTATCCTGACTTACTGAGCCAATTAACCGACCAACAACTCAGAGACATGGGTGAGAAATACCTGCAAGACACAAAGATGCATCGCGCTGGCGCGCCCTTCTTTATCGACAAGATGCCAAACAACTTCCGCCACATTGGATTAATAAAACTCATACTGCCCAATGCAAAAATCATCGACGCGCGCCGACATCCAATGGCTTGTTGTTGGAGTGGCTTTAAGCAATTGTTCGCCGAAGGCCAAGAATTCACCTATTCTTTAGAGGATATCGGCCATTACTATCGGGGTTACATTGATTTAATGGATCACTGGCATAAAGTTTTACCCGGCGAAATTCTGACGGTACAGCACAGCCAAGTTGTCGATAATCTTGAAGATGAAGTTAGACGAATTCTCGATTTCTGCAACTTACCTTTCGAACAATCCTGTGTCGAATTTCATAAAACAGAACGAAGCATTAGAACGCCCAGTTCAGAACAGGTTAGACAGCCAATATTTCGTGATAGTATTGACGCTTGGAAAAATTACAATGAATGGCTTGACCCTTTGAAGGAGTCCCTAGGAAGCGACATACGAGAAAGTTACAACATCGTATGAGACAACCCTAAAAATACCTATGAAAGATTATGATGAAATACTGGTCGCACTGCGGCGAATAACGCGTGCCATTGATCTTCATTCCAAAAGCCTTCAAAAGAAAACCGGCCTGACGACGTCACAATTGCTCGTGATGGAAATCATCAACAAGTTGGGTAGCCCGTCACCTAGTACGATCGCCAGAGAGATGGTTTTGTCACAAGCAACCGTCACTACGCTGCTGGATAGACTCACAAAAAACCAGCTTGTTGTACGTGTTAAAAGTGATCAGGACAAACGGTCGGTCGCAGTTGATCTGACGGAACGCGGCAAAGAATTGGTGAGCCATGCGCCCGAACTGCTGCAGGCAGGTTTCTTGAATGAATACCGTAAACTGCCAGACTGGCAGCGAAACTCTCTGATAGCATCCCTGCAACAGATTGCTTATTTGATGGACGCGGAACAACTGGACGCGTCGCCGATTCTCGATACCGGTGAGCTGCATCCACCCACAGACCAAGCCTCCTAGCGCACAACCGATTGGCTAAACATCCGCATTAATTTACTCGCAGATTAATACCAGAACTGGCGGAAACGGTCATAGAAAAAAAACCAAAAGGATTAAGCGATATCTCATACTGGGCCGTTTAAACGACTTCACGCCGAGACGGCGAGTCGCCAAGACTATGGCGTAAACTTGGGTTTCTATTTTCTATTCTTCAGCCAGGGATTACCCGGTTTATTTCCATCGGTCGAACGACGACCTGTCGATTCTCTTGCACTCTTTTTAACAAAGTCCAAGATAGATATAGGCACTTCTTTGACAGCTTTGAACGCTTCATTGTCCCGTCGTCCAATGAGCTGACCTAATCGGCTCTCTATCGCACAAAGTCTTTTGAAATCATCATTGGAAACTAACGATACAGCTTCACCGCTGGCACCCGCCCGACCGGTACGACCTATACGATGGATGTAATCATCAGCATCATCGGGTAAATCATAGTTCACTACACGTTCAAGATTATCGATATCAATCCCCCGTGCCGCTATGCCTGTGCCAATGAGTATGGGCAGCTCACCCGACTTAAACTCAGCCAAAATTTTTGAGCGATTGGCCTGGCTTCTATCACTGTGTATAGCCTCAGCATTTATACCGCGCTTTACAAGCTGGCTGGCCAACTTGGCGGCGCCATGCTTTGTACGAATAAAAACCAGCGCCTGCGTCCACTGATGCTCGCTAATCAGATGGCTTAGCAGCGCTGACTTATTGTGCTTATCAACCGTCACTAACCATTGGGTAATTTTCGGCGCGGACGCCCAATCATTCTCAAGGGAAATTTCAACTGCATTTTCGATGTTGGTGTCGGCCAAGCGTCGCACATCATCTGACATCGTGGCTGAAAGCAGCAGGTTCTGTCTTTGCTCAGGTAGACGCTCAATGATTTTATTAATGTCGCCAATAAAACCCATGTCGAGCATTCTGTCGGCCTCATCCAAAACCAATATTTCTAGCTCATCAAAATGTAGTGCTCGTTGGTGAATCATGTCCAGCAGCCGACCCGGCGTGGCAACAAGGATATCAACACCCTCTATAAGCTGCTGTTTTTGCTGCTCCGTGTCTACGCCGCCAAACATCGCCATGGATACCACGTCCAGATGTCTCGCATACTGACGAATACTCTCTTGAACCTGCACAGCAAGCTCGCGGGTCGGTTCGATTATCAATGCACGCATTCGCTTGGCTCGGCGTTTACGCTCACCCTTTAGCCGCTCGAGAATAGGCAGCACAAAACCGGCAGTTTTTCCCGTTCCTGTTTGTGCTGATGCAACAACCGATCTGCCGGCCAGTATTTCAGGAATTACCTTCGCTTGAATTGGCGTGGGTGCCGTGTACCCCTGCTCGAGGACGGCTTTCAAAATAGGTTCGCATAATCCAAGCTTAGAAAATGTCATTGTGAATCTCGTAAAGGATAGAGAAAATACAGGAGAGGCTAATGTCAGTATCGACGAATATTTGGCTGCATAGTATGCATTAATGTAATTATTGGCAAATTAGAATAAATGGCACCAGCGTAAAGTGACAATCAGTTACAATGACTTTCGCGATTAACCCCGAACAGTTACCCACCAATGGCACTTACCTCTTCACCTAATGATATTTCACCCGCCGCCGAAGCTTACGTTTGGGGGTTCCCCTTGGTGTCAGTCCACCGTACACGCTCATTACTGTGTTCGAAGACCGATACAGGTACTATTAATCATATTGACGATCTTGCGACGCCCGACGACCGTGCCATCGTTGTGCCAAATAACGACACACTGTACTCATCTGCCTGGTATGACTTGGGACAGGGCGACCTGACTATTAACGTACCGCCTATGGATCATCCTGGCAGATACTGGAACGTCATGATCCTAGACGCTTACACACACGTCGCCTATGTTTGCCGTCGACATCACGGTGTGGCAGGCACGCGTGTCCGCGTCACATTTGACCCGATGACACCACCCGCAAACGATGACAGCCATGTTGTCACTATTGGCACACCCACGGCATGGGTCATTATGCGCGTATTGGTTGAATCGCCCGAAGATATCGCCAAGGCACGTTCGTTACAGCATGGCATTACGGTTACAGCACCCTCATCTCATCCAAACGAACGCACTGAGCGCGCAGGTCGTGCGACAGCGATTGGAAAAACCGGCGCTGATTTTTACTCAGAATTGAAACGCTATACGGAAATCGATCCTCCCGCGCCCTGGCACCCGAAACTCTCTGCCGCAGCACAGGCGATCGTTGATGACCCTTCTAGTGTGTCATCGGAACAACTGATAGCAGGCGTCGCAGAAGGCGAGAAACTTATTATTGGCCGAAACAACGCAGGCAATGTGCAAAAAAATGGCTGGACCACGGGCCGAGGTGCCACTGGCTCTGGTGGCGACATATTGAAACGCGCAGTCGGTGCAAAGTTTGGGCTTGGTGGACATCAAGCGATAGAGAATAGATCCTACATCGCTCAGCACGATGCAGTGGGAAACCGTCTTGACGGGTCCCAACCACTCCTGTTGAAATTCCAAGCCAACGCGATGCCACCCTGTCATGCATTCTGGTCGTTAACAGCCTACGGTACAGATATGTATCTGGTTGAAAATGAAATTAATCGCTGGTCTATCAGCGACCGTACACCAGGCCTTGTTTACGATGATGATGGTAGCCTGACGATTCACATCAGCGCTGCTCGACCAGCGGAGATAGCCAATTGGCTACCGGTACCGAACGGTCCTTACATAATGGGAATGCGAGTTTATGAAGGACATGATGACGTCATTGAATGCCAATGGTTCCCCCCCTCCCTTGCTGTCCTGTGATCGAATCAGGCATTGGCATTCAAAACTCACTTAGAACAGGATATTCATGCTGACATTTGGCGTTAAATTGGCCTATTGGATTGGCCAACTTGCAGAAGGGCTCAAAAATAGCGCCTTTAGCATACTGCTATTGTTTTACTTCAATCAGGTTTTAGGTGTGTCTGGCACACTGTGTGGTTTAGCGTTATTTATCGCGACGCTGATCGACGCGGTGACGGATCCAATGATGGGCACTATTTCAGACAACTGGAAATCAAAACTCGGCAGACGTCACCCTTTCATGTACGCCTCCGCACTACCGTTGGCGATTAGTTTTTACTGTCTGTTTAACCCGATGGTAACCGGCGAATTTCACCTATTTCTATGGCTACTCACCTTCACGGTGTTAACACGCATTTCGATGACCTTGTATCATGTTCCCCATCTAGCACTGGGGGCGGAGTTAACATCCGACTTCGATGAACGCACGACGATTGTGGCTTACCGCATGGTCTTCGGCATCAGTGGCTGGTTGATCGTGGCTGGCTTAGGCTTTGGCTATTTTTTTGCAGCTACCGACGAATACGCAAACGGGCAGTTGAACCCGGCTGCGTACCCAACGTTCACATTGATACTCAGTATCGGTATGTTTTTGTCGATTATGGTGACCTCCTACGGAACACGCTCCTTGATACCACATTTACCGGGGCCAGTGCCGGGCAGCGACAGCAAAATTCTTCAGGTATTTGAGGACTTACAACAAGCCCTTCGCAACCAATCATTTCGCGCGCTGGTACTGGCGTTCATCATGGTTTCCGTACCTGTTGGCATTGCCGCGGCTCTTGGGCTTTACGTGAACACATTTTATTGGGAATTGGCGCCGTCTCAGTTGCCCCTCGTGTTACTTTCCCAGTTCATTGCGACGTTAATTGGTTATGTCCTGTCACCCTTGATAGGCAAACGCTGGGATAAAAAAGTGGTGCTTATTGCGGGGGTTTCGCTTTGGGCTATGGCAACTGCTGCGCCTTATCTGTTGCGATTCGCGGGCTTGTTCCCAGATGTGCCTACGATGGGTTCATTGGCATTGTTGATCTTTTTTGCTTTTATAGCCGGCACCGGTATTGCACAGTTGATTGTCGCCATCAGTTCGATGATGGCGGATGTTGCCGATGAGCATCGTCTCGTCACCGGCAAGCGCAACGAAGGTGTATTTTTTGGCGCGTTTGCCTTCACTAACAAAGCTGCCGGAGGTTTAGGCAGTGGCATTGGCGGCGTGCTGCTCGATGTGATTTCGTGGCCTAGGGGTGATCACATCAAAACGGCACAGGACATTCCTGGTGATACCTTGTTTCAGCTTGCGGTTATCGGCGGCCCGATGGTTGCCTTATCGTTTATACCCTTCTACTACGCCATCAGGGCATACAACCTGGATCGCAAGCGACACGCTGAGATTCTTGAGGCTTTAAAATAGCGTTGCTGCTCAATCATCGCAAATTCAAAAAAGGCTGCAGACTAAATGTAGAGGTTTAGTTCTGCCGCTCTCTCGAACCTCTATCGGATTACGTGTACTCTCAACCATGATGAAATGCTGCATGAGGATATTGATAACATGAGTTCTATTCCGACCGAATTCGACCCAGCCTATATTGCTTCGAAGGCAAGCGCAGAATCCCAGATGTATCGCGCCGAACTGTCCGCCAAAGATCCAATGAAATCCGTGCTTGAAAGTAATCCGGAGATCTACTTCGTGCCGCCAAAACGAAGCAGTGAATGGGGCCAATGGGCATTCAAACCCGGCGCCTACTACGACACCACAATTGGCGCCAAACATGCCTATTGGAATGATAAAGATTTACCCAAGGCGACCAAAGACATCGAACGCCTGCGGTCCGACATGCTGACATGGGGTTATTGTAAAATTGAGGACGCACTAAGCGCTGATCAAGTCGCCATTATTAAACAGCGAGTCTTGGACCAAGCAGAAGGCGAGCGATTGGCAGGCATCGCTCAGAAAACCCCCAGCGGCCAAAACATCAATTGTTGCGTTAACAAAGGACAGTGTTTTGAAGGGTTAATTGAACACGATCCCTCCGTGGTCCAAGGCGGCCCCCTCTTGGAACAGTTAGTCACCGAAGCGCTAGGTGAGAATTGGATTTGCACGTCTCTGATTGCCTCCATCTCTCTTCAAGGCGGCGTGCCTCAAGCATTGCATCAAGATCAAGATATTGCACTTGATTCCAGAAGCCCGCTGACGATCAACATACTAACGCCGATTACCGACATTGATGAAACCAACGGCGGCACGCTAGTGATCCCCGGCAGCCATCTGGTTTTGTCGGACGCTGTGAGAAATCAAAAGCCCGTTGGCAAACTGCCACCGGCGATCAATATCGATGCCAAGGCAGGCACCATGATTATCACTGACGGTCGCCTGTTGCACAGCACCGGTATCAATCACACAAAGACACCCCGTATCGTCATGCTTAATGGCATGCAACACCCTCTTATAAGACAACAGGAAAACTGGATGTTGTCCGTCAAGCCCGAAGTCATTCAGCGGGCGAGCCCAAAACTGCTGCAGCGCATGGGTTATCAGGCAACAAACGCCGCACAAACAAACGAAGGACACGGCTTTGGCGCCAGTGGCTCCCTGCAGGAAGCCAGTGGCTCAATCGTCGATTTTCGACTTGCTGCAGACAAGGGTGAATACTTACGCGTGGGGGAATTGGGTCCGAACTCGTCGAAAGAAGATCTAAACACCGCCTTCACCCTGCGCGATGTCGTGACAAAAGCCAGAGCGGGAAACCGCAGTGCACCCGTGGGTATCGGCGGAACAAAAATTAACCCTTAGTGAGGCTTCGACAGCCGTCATTACTAGCGCAGTAACAATCCCGAACGACGACCGAAGAGAATTTCTGTTCTGGATGGGGTAACCGCATTAAAGTGAACAGACATTTGTTTTGAACATTACTGCGCTGTGTTCGCATTGAATCAAATTAGGTGTTTAACGCCTAATGGAACGCCCATTGCGCCTTTTTCAAATACTCCGCAGGCCCTTGTAAGCATGTTTTAGCACCCATTGAGCCCTTGCCAAAACCTTTTCTTTCCACTCATCGTTATCGCAATAAAGCGCATCTCTTATCGCCTGCTTACCTTGTCGCCAACGGTCGGTGTCGGGCGTTTCATGTAGATTGATCCAGTTATCGAATCGCATCGAGGACAACACCTCCGCACCGCTGACCGTGCCATACTCAATCGCGATACCGGTTAGTTTATCGGCGGGCATCGCATCGAGAAACGCAAAACACATCATACCCGTTAGCTCAGCCGACGTTGATGAGCCATCTTGAAAGCTCGTCACCTCGTCGTTGTACCAGCCTTGGGCACGTTCATAGGACTGCTTGAAATCACCATTTAAAATAAGCTCACCAACGCCGTTGGGTCCGAGCCCCGTATGAAAGTCCAGCAAAGCGACGTGTTCTTTTTTCAAACAATACTGATTTACAATGCTTCGCAACATTGTGTTCGACCAACTTGGCTTAATGCCGCCAAAAAACACACCATCCGGGTGCGTGTGCTGACCACCGGAGATTGCATTTTGTAAGGCACCGGCACCGTGCTCACTGCGATAGATTGCCAAGCCTTTGTTCGCTTGTTTGACGGATTCTGCCGTCCAGTCCTGCGGTACTAAAAGATGATGTATGTCTGCATAGCCTATGTTGTCTGGATAGGATTTATCGTGATCAACAAAATTGCGATTAAGATCGACGTTATCCTCGGTGACTCTGCGTACATTCGCAAAGCCGTAACAATTTAGTGCATGCACCATGACCACGCAGGTGTCATCGGCACGTTGTTGTATCAACCCTTGCTGCAGATAAGCGATTTGACAACCAGAGCCACAAAACCCTTCGTTGCCATGTGTGCCAGAAACGATCATGAGTATCTTTGGCGACGCCGGGTCACCAAAGACGGCAACATCCGTATAGATATCCTGCCCATTAGGACCTGCACCGTTTGGATTGCGATGAGATTCTATCACTGCGCCGGATTTGTTTGCGGCGGCCAAGAACTTGTCACGGGCTTCAAAATAATTGTCGGAGAAGTATTGCGTAACCATATATAGACCCTTTTCATTACCCTAAATAATACAGCGATCATCAAGTAAATGAACCTATAACTGGCCTTTGTTAACCCACGCCGCTCATTCGAACCTCTCACTCAAACAACTCACTCAAAGGACGGCGCCGGTCACATTCATTTCGACTACAGCGCGAACAATACCGACAGCGATTATCGCCGACCTTGTTTGAACAGCGGTGTTGCGCCATTTCCTGACCTAGAGGACTTGTTCGATTTCGGTTTTTGGATGCCTCTAATGCGATCAGCAAAATCGAGAAATACTTCTTTGATGGATCGTTTGCTTTTGATCGCGGCCGCACCGAACATCACCAGCCCCTCAACAATGACAACAGGTGCGTGGCTGCCCCTGTTTGACGGCGCACTGTTATCAGTGCCACCGAATATTGAGATGATTTTAGAGACCGTATTAATGTCTTCTCTAACGTAGATAGTGGCGCCGCCAAATAACGTCGTTGTTTACAATGGTTTACGAATCAATTTTTCCTGTTGTTAGTCTATTTAGTCATTGCAGCGCGAGATTGTTCAAGAACATATCAACGTTTTGCCTATGGCAAATTTCAGATACGTTTGTTGTGGGCACCATCGCGACAGAACCTTCCTTTAGCGACCAACACATTTCTATCACAGCACCTGCACCGCTTACGTTCCAATATATGACTTTGATAACAGCATTTTAATAAGTACACGTTCACATGAACACTTCCGCAACGGACCTCTCATCGGCTAGAGTGTCTTGGATACTTTTACGGAGCAAAGTTCTTGATAAACCCACACTCGACTGCCCTGACATTACTCTTAATCGTCGCACTCGCGGGTTGTTCTAACACGAATACGTCGTCAGATGATTCCAGGCAAGATTTAGAAGCGGTTGCAGATGACGGGGACCTGTCTGCTTTTTTTCTCGCAGCCAAGAACAATGCAAGAGCTGAAATCACAACCATTGAAGCGATCAATGCGGTATTACGCCCCTATGATCGGATCTATCGTCCGGCGGGCGACGGCCCCTTTCCTGCCATGCTGTTCTTTCATGGCTGTAGTGGAGCGACCATTGCCCATGAAGAAGATTGGGCGAGTTTCTACAACGATATCGGTGTAGTTCTGATTGCCGTGGATAGCTACACGGGCAGAGACATTGATTGGGAGGATACATGCAACTTTACCAAGATGACGCCTTGGGAACGCGCCGGTGATGTACTTGCGACGGTGGCCTATGCGCGCAAACTAGACTTTGTCGATGCTAACCATCTCGGCGTTACCGGGTTTTCTCATGGCGCTGCAACGGTTTGGACAACCTTGGTTTATGCATCAACTAAAACGCCGCCAATCAATCTACAAAAGTGGCCTGAAGATGGCCTTGCTGGCGTTCAACTGGCCCTACCGTTTTATGGTGGATGCAGCGAACGTTGGACAGTCCCGATACCCACCATTAGCTTTCTGGCGGGTAACGATCGATATATCGATGCAACAACCTGCGAGCGATATGATGCCGCCAACCCGGATATGAACAAGTATGCGTCTTACAAAATATTCGAAGACGCGACGCATACCTTCGATCATTCAAAGCCGAACCAATCTAACATCGACGCCGGTTCTCGCTATGATGCTGAAGCAACGCTGACATCGCAGGGCATGATTTCAACAGCGATTAATCAGGTTATGCGATAAAGCATCATCTCCCACTTACAAATCGGTTTGCTAAAAGAGATCTGAGTAATGCACCTCAAAGAACTTCAAGGTCGCGACGAACAGTTGGCTTAGATTATTGACTACATTTAGTCAATCTTCGTCCGGCCGAAGCCTCTATTCTTCGTCTATGATCGATCATCCTACATTCGTAGACCAGCTCATATGGAGATCCTCTACTGTTCTCGTGGTCATGCTGTTTGTTTAAGCCAATTATTATGTAATTTGGGGCCATAAAAAACGATCACAACGATGAAAGCGGCACATAACAAAGCCCGCCAGAGGACCAAAACATCGCCTCTGCTCATTCCTCGGACCAGGCTTATCGGTTTTTTTTCAGTTTATGAATACATGCGCAAACGAACTACCTAATAATCCGCACAGGCATCTTTGAATAGCCATTAACAAAGTTGGACTCGACGCGCTCGACATCCCCAACAATTTCAATCTTTGTCCAGCGTGCTAGAATTTCCTGCCAGAGTATGCGCATTTGTAGCTCCGCCAAACGCATACCTAAACATCGGTGAACGCCAAAGCCAAAGGAAACGCTATTGCGAGCATTTGAGCGGGTGATATCGAAGGCATTCGCATTTTCAAACATCGACTCGTCACGATTACCGGAGTAGTACCACATAACAACTTTGTCACCTTTTTTAACGGGTTGACTGCCGATCATCGTATCTTCGATCACGGTACGACGCATGTGTGAAAGTGGTGTTTGCCACCGCACAACTTCCGATACCATATTATCAATCAATTCAGGCTTCTCACGCAGCAGATCCATCTGCTCGGGATACTGATGTAAAGCGTTGATGCTGCCGCTCATCGTGTTACGTGTGGTGTCATTACCACCAACAATCAATAGCATCAGGTTACCTAAAAACTCGGCATCCGGCTGGTCTGCGGTGGCTGCATCCTGCGCAAGCATCGTAACAAGGTCGAGATTAGCGGGGCCATCTCTACGTTCTTCTTTTAGCTTCTTGAAGTATTCCAAACATTCCATCAATTCAGCAATACGCTGCTCCTGGCTACCAACGATTGGTGAATCCCCTTCAGCCACGGCGACATCCGACCAGCGAGTGAGTTTACGGCGATCTTCAAAGGGAAAATCGAACAAGGTTGCTAGCATCTGCGTGGTTAACTCAATTGAGACTGTGTCAACCCAATCAAACGCTTCACCGACAGGCAATGAATCGAGTAACGTTTGAGTGCGGCCGCGAATAATACTTTCAAAATTCTGCAGACTCGTTGGCGCGACGATCTTACTCACCGCTTTACGCTGTGGTCCATGTTCCGGCTGATCCATGGTAATGAAACTCTGCACGAAAAAGTCGCCATTCACATCACCAACATTGTCGTCATCAATCAAGATGCCACCATAATGGGCATCAGAGGAAAACTGTTGATGGTTTTTGTCGACCGCCATGATGTCTTTGTAACGCGTCACTGACCAAAAAGGACCGTAAGCACTTTCTTTACAGAAATGAACGGGTTGCTCCGCGCGCATTTGTTCGAAGTAAGGTAGTATTTTCTCTTGGCTAAACAATTTTGGGTCGGCGGGGTTTACGTCACTCAGTGCGGCGTTGCCGGACAATTGAATTGATTCGCTCATAACACTGATCCTTTTGCTATTATTATT
>TARA_B110000971_G_scaffold54929_1_pt1 | contig 14639 bp, 14 predicted proteins | sample TARA_B110000971 | Tara Oceans TARA_B110000971 (sample SAMEA4397842) | marine metagenome | biome: Polar Biome; feature: [SRF] surface water layer (ENVO:00010504); material: water (ENVO:00002006), including particulate matter (ENVO:01000060) such as... | depth 5 m | reverse complement strand
ACGACTGCGAAACCTATAATAATGGGCGCTGTTTCCGCACCAAGAGAGACAGCGGTGGGTATTATTTCGCCTCTGGCTCGTGTGAGATAACAGCGAAGGTCGACGTGACCTTGGATGTCAGTTCTTTTGATGTCAAAGATACTCATAGTAGTTGTGGATTTGACTGGCTGGAGGTGTCCGGACTTAAATATTGCGCGGTTACCAGCCCCGTGGGTGTGTCCGTCACCGCGGGCTCAACAATGACATGGCTTTCATCATTTACTGCTGCCAACAAACCCGGCTTTGAAATTTGTGCCTCTTGTCCAGATGGCTTTGCCCATGCGGACGATGACACCACGAACGGCTGTGAATGGGAGTGTAACGGTATTTACTTACCTGGAGGTACTTGCACCGCGTGCTCCGATACTACCACGTGCGAAGCACTTCAGTGCGACGCCGGTAAGTATGATTCGGACGGTGACGCCACGAACGGCTGTGAATCGGATTACGACTGTAACTTGATAGACATACCCCAAGGTACTTGCACCGCGTGCTCCGATGCTACCACGTGCGAAGCACTCCAGTGTAACTCCGGCTTCGACGATTCGGACGGCGAAGTGACGAACGGTTGCGAATGTTTGCCGGTCGAAAACGGTTGCAGTCCGTGTTCCGATGTTACCACGTGCACGGACCCGCTCACTTGCGACCCCGGCAAGTATGATTCGGACGGTGACGCCACGAACGGCTGTGAATCGAACTACGACTGTAACAATATTAACTTACCTAAAGGTACTTGCACCGCGTGCTCCGCGGATGGCACGTGCGAAGCACTCCAGTGTAACTCCGGCTTCGACGATTCGGACAATGATGCCACGAACGGCTGTGAATGTTGGACGGTCAACAACGGTGTTTGCACCGCGTGCTCCGCGGATGGCCCGTGCTTCGCACTCCAGTGTAACTCCGGCTTTGTGGACGCGGACAATGATGCCACGAACGGCTGTGAACTACCTGGTTTGTTTAGTATTGTGGGAGACGACTGCGAAACCTATAATGATGGGCGCTGTTTCCGCACCAAGAGAGACAGCGGTGGGGATTATTTCCCCCTTGGCTCGTGTGATATAACAGCGAAGGTCGACGTGACCTTGGATGTCAGTTCTTTTTCCGTGGAAAGCCATGCTTCGTGCATCTATGACTCTCTGGAGGTGGGCAGTACTAAATATTGTGGGGGGGCGTACACTGGGCCTGTGTCCGTCACCGCGGGCACTACAATGAAATGGAAGTCGGACAACGCGTTAGGGTTCCCAGGCTTTGAAATTTGTGCCTCTTGTCCAGATGGCAAGTATGATGCGGACGGTGACGCGACGAACGGCTGCGAATCGAACTATCCCGAGCTCAGCAATGGCAGCTGCAGTCTGTACAGCATTTCTGGCACGTGCATTGTACCACTCACTTGCGACGCCGGCAAGTATGATGCGGACGGTGACGCGACGAACGGCTGCGAATCGGACTTCGAATGTATGGACCTAAACGAAGCCACGTGCACTGCGTGCACTGATACGACCACGTGCGAAGCACTTCAGTGCGACGCCGGTAAGTATGATTCGGACGGTGATATAACGAACGGCTGTGAATCGGACTACGACTGTAATGCCATCAATATGGGTGACGATGTTTGTAGACTGTGCGCGCCCGAAAGTCGCTATAAGGAAAATGGCAGAGATGAAATATTAGTGTGTGAGAACTGGGACGCGACCCATAGTTTTTCATTGCCCAGCGACTGCGGCGCAATGAAGACGGCGTGGCAAAATCATTGCGGTACGTGTTAAATAAGAAATGTCACAAATAAAATAAATATCCATTAATATTCTGAGAATTTTCCGAGTTCTATTTTGAATAGGGCTATTCAAAATAGCGCGGGAGATAGGCACTACACACACACACACCATGTCCACGGCAACCCCCGAACTTTTCGAGCAGATACGCCAGGCAAATGAAGACGCCGATTGGATTGAACCAGATAGGAACGTGCCAGAGCTGGGCGATACCTACGCCGGTTATGGCGTGTTCCAGGCAGCGGATACCCAGCGCTTCACCATCGTGGTCTTCTTTCGCAGAACGGACATCTTGGATTATCATGATGTGTCCGCATCCTATGCCGCCATAGGATACAACCGTAATGGAACTAAATTATGACTAAAATCGTAAGCGTAGACTAATACGTATTATTCGTATAAAAAGGGCAATATAAAAAATAAAGGATGATTTGTTTTGTGTTTGTTATGCTGTTGGGGTTTGCTCGTGGTGATTTTGCGGTCATTGGCGACTGGGGACGCGGCGGTACGGCCGGTCAGCGGCGTGTCGCCGAGGCGCTTCGACGCGAGGCGCCGGATTTTGTGGTGAGCACGGGGGACAATTTTTATTCCGTGGGCATCGAGAGCGCCAACGAGGGTCGAACGCACGAGTGGGTCGACGTGTACAATGCGTCGGTTCCGTGGTACGTATGCCTCGGCAATCATGACTATCTTGGCAACGCAGCCGCCCAGGTGGACATGACGCGCGTGTACAACCACTGGTACATGCCCGACCGGTTTTACAACGTGCGCCACGGCGACGTCGAATTGTTTGTGATGGACACGACTCCGTGGGAACCCGTCAACTATGTGGTACGTCACTTCGGCAGTCGCGTGGGCCACTGGGAAGACTTGGACGCGCAAATGCTTCGCGTGCCGGAACAGACCGCGTGGTTAACCTCGGCGTTGGCCGCCTCGACGGCGCCGCGCAAGTTTATCGTGGGACACCACCCGCTGTGGACGTACGGATGGCACGCCAATGCCCCCGCGGCCATGAAAGACGTTGTGACGCGTCTGATGCGCGAGCACGGCGTCGAGGCGTACTTGTGCGGCCACGACCACAATTTACAGCACATTGTGTCGGACGAGGGTGTGGAGCAGTACTTGTCAGGGGCGGGTGCGTCTCACTACCCGCTGCGCAAAAAGGTCGACGACCGCCTGCGTTTTGCGTTGGCGGAGCGTGGGTTTTTGATGGTGAGAGACGACGGCACGTACGATTTTATCGGAGAAAACGGAGCGATATTATCGTAAAACGTATGTACGCACATTGGGACGTTGTTTGCGCCTAGCTGGGGGCGGCCCGACACACTGCTTCGTTTCCAAAATCTGTACTGTGACGCCCCTTTTCAGCACATATTCAGAGTATCCGTCCTTTGCAAACATGAACACACCGTTGCGGTCTGGGAGTTTGGTAAAAACGGCGTTGTAGAACTGGTTATCCAAATCGGAGTCGTCGGAGGCTGTCTTTCGCAGCCAGTGGTCAAAATCAGCACCAAACACGCGCGAGTCGGGCGCGTCTTCTTTAGGTAATGACCTCAAATCGACGATGTTGGAAGGACATGAAATTTTCCACTTGAATCTGCCGTGCTTTTCCACCATGAGTCGTTCGAACGTCGGTCCGTGCGATGCAGGGTCGAATGCATAAAAATATGTCATCTTTTCCAATGTGTATTTGCCTGGCGCGCGGCTATGGCGGGAATAGTGATACAGACTGCTTGCTTCGCCCGGGTCGATGGAATTGTCATGTTCACGATCCAGTTCCATCTGCGCCTCATGGTCGTCTATGTGTTTAAAGTTTGGGAGGGTGGTCATGCTTTTATGAAGTTCCGGTTCCGTGCTTATATACGTCCTGTTTGTAGTAAAATTAAATTAAATGGTCTTTGATGATGGTAATGTGTTTCTGACAGTTTCTCACGTATACGGCCATGCATGCAAAGACGATGACGACGACGGCCAGCATGATGATGAAACGACTGGTAATTTTGGCGTTGGTCATATCACTGTGTGACTCTATCCTTCTGCTAAACGTGTCGTGTGACTCTGTAAACATGCGCTGCCCTTGTTTGACCCGACTTTCCATGCGAAAGCTATCGTGTGACAATTCAGTGACTGACTTTTCCAGCTCGATGACACGTCGTTCCAGTTGTTTAAGGGTGTCCATATTGACGTGGGGTTTTCTATAGAGGCGTGGTTCGGTGAATGAGACGGCCCTGATGTCTTGCTGCATGCCCGAGTGTGAGTTGGCATGAAGTTTGAGTTGAACTTGAGTGATGTGTTGGTACAGTTCCATGCGAAAGCAATTTTGAAATTGAGACGCCGTGTGGCCTGCGTAATCGACAATAACAAAGGTGGTGTTGAGGTCGACTAGAGGTTCAAGAGAGACGCGGAGCCACACGGGTTTTGATTTCGTGGCGGCAAAGACCCCCTTGCAGGCGTGCTGACCTGAGGAGATATGACTGTTGTGAATGTCAATGTCAAATAATTTATCACCGTCGTCGTAAAAGTCGATGCCGAGTATGGAATCTTTACGACTTGACCTGCGCGCCGCGTAGGTCCTGTCAAATTGAATGAAGGTCACGTTTGGAACCGCAAACGACAGTTGCGACCAATCGCACCGGCTCTCGACGATGCCTTTTTGGGAGGGTGTCATGCGAATACGGTCGGGTAAGACGGTGGCTGGTGACTCGCAGCGTATGCCGTCAAAGGCAGCTTGTGTAGTCACAAGAAACAGGACCAACAAAAGCATTTGTAGTGAAAACACACTAGCATTTATATTCATTACTATAAATCCTACATGACCACACAGCTTTTTCTCGACGATTTCACCGACGTGAGATTAAGGGCATGAGACTGGCCATCGAGCCGTGTCGACACATTAAACTCGGTTGTAGTGGCACCCGGCACTGTGCCCGTGATACACGCGTGGAGCACGTTTTGCTCAGTCCTGGGGATGCTTCCGCCTTCGTAGGTCTTTTCTGTGAGCAGCAAACACGTGGATGGGTTGTTTCGTGAGACGCGAATCGCGCGTACTTGAAGAGGCTGGACACTTTCCTCGTCTTCTCCTTCGTAATGTATGGTCCCTCCTTGGAGGACTTGCCAGTGGTCGTGCGTCTTGATGGCCGACATATTTCCGTGTATGTGTGCCGCTTATATAGTTCTAGGTCTTGTTTGGCGTCGATGGTCGAGAAGTGGTTGTGGGGGTTTGGCCCAACGGCGCGCCCAGAGCCGAGCCCACCATGGCCAGCACACAAAGGTATGGTATCCGCTATCAGATTCACGGCAACTCTGTCGCTCACAATGCTCTGGGCTCGAAAAATAATCGCGATGAATGCCACACCGCATGCACCTCATATTAATTCAACACATTGTTGAGTGTTTAAATACTGACGCCTGCATTATACAATGTGCGCCGACGACGTTTAGGCGCCGGGTGATTGTAGCGGTAAAAGCTCTGGTCAGCGAGCGTGGTTTCAGCCCCCTTGGCCGTCCACTCGTACGCCGTAAAATCCGACGGTGGTCCTCGGAACATTTTAATGTGAAACCCCTTTTCCGACGTGTGAATGCACTTGTCAAACTCGCCCTGTGTTGGTTCGGGGCCTTTAATCTCAATAAACGTCGACGACTCCGGTAGCCAAAAGTCCGGTGTGTACTCTTGCTCGCGCGACAGGCGCATCGTTGCCGGCTCGTACACAGCTCGGATGCCCGCGTCCGAAAAAGCCTTTTCCCACTGTTGTTCGAGGCGCGAACGCATTCCACCGTGGTCGTCCGTGCGAAACAGTTCCATGTCGCCATCGTCGACGTACTCGAGCTGAAACACGCGTCTCGATTTGCCACCTGTGCAGCGATAGCGGCCCCAGTAGTACGTATCCGGACCACATCCGAAGGACAGCACATGGATGGGGTCTCCGCTGTACACGAGCGCGTTGTCGCGGCGCGTGCGGGGGTTGATGGACACGACGGCGTTTTGTACGCCGACCGTGTTGTGCCAGGTGCGATTGTTGGTATTGAATTTAATCGAAAAGGCGACACCCTCGCGCACATCAATGCATTTCTTCGAAGCGTGAAGGTGTTGTTTGGCGGCGTGGGGTAGAGTAATCGGACGTTGCATGTTTTGTTTTTGTGGTTTTATCTAACCCTGCACTCTTTTTAGCACGAATATGCGCATCATTTATGTTTATTTTTTAAGACAATTTGCGGCGAGATACCCATGGACATGAGCTCCTGACACAGTAGCTTGCCCGCGTACGGCATAGCCACTTGAAAGACGTCTTTGGACTGGCATTTGTGACAAAACTCGTCCCCGTTGGGCGCTTTGACTACCGTGCCTATCATGCCACAGTGCTCGCAAAGTGGTGCGTCGTACGCGTCGGAAGAGACCATCATGCGCTCGTGCAGCACCGCACTAGCACCGTGTGACACGCCACAGTCGCGCTCCATCTCCCCCCAGCGCAACCCACCGCCGTTGGCGCGGCCCTCGGTCGGCTGGCGCGTCAGACCGACGATTTTGCCCTTGGCACGCGCGTGCATCTTGTCGTCCACCATGTGCTTGAGTCGCTGATAGTAGGTGGGTCCGATAAACACTCTTCCTTTCAGCCGTTTGCCGGTGTAGGGGTGATACATGACCTCCTTGCCGTCCTCGGAAAACCCGGCGCGCTTCAACATGCCGCTAATTTCGTCCACCGGCTTGTGCGAAAAGGCCGTGGCGTCGACACGTTGTCCCGTCAATGCCGCAACTTTCGACGCCAGACACTCCATCACATGTCCAATGGTCATTCGCGACGGAATGGCGTGTGGATTGACAATAATATCGGGGACGATGCCCTCTGCGGTGAACGGGAGGTCTTCCTGGTTGTACAACATGCCAATCGTGCCCTTTTGGCTGTGGGTGTCGAAGAAAACGGTGAGTGAAAGAAGAAAAGAAAACATGAGTGGAAGCCCACTTACCCGTGGCGTGATGAAAATTTGTCTCCAATTTTGGGAGTGCGCGTCTCTCGAATGCGCGTTTTGACAGTTTGGCCACCGGAGGCGTTCTGAAACATGATGGTCGAGTCGACAACCCCTTGGGCCTTTTTGTTTTTGACGAGCGTGGGTATTTTCTGCCCGGCGGAGACACTGCAAAAGACGGCGTCGCCTTTGTCGACGGTCGTATTGGGTGCCGGAAGGCCGTCGATGTCTAATTTGTCGGTCGTATTGCCGTACGTCTGCTGTTTTTTGAATTCTTTTTTTGCCGTGTTGCGCGTGGACGAGTTGGACGCCCTGTACGTGCGAAAGGTCGTCGAGCGCCCAAATCCGCGGTCTACAGCTGACTTGTTGAAGAGAAGTGAGTCTTCCTGGTTGTAGCCTCCAAAGCAGCAGATGGCCACGATGGCGTTGCCACCCGCGGCCAGGTCGTCGCCGCGGAGTGCTTTCGCCACGGAGGTTGTTGCGAGCGGCTTTTGGGGGTAATGTAGAATGTGCCCGTTGGTATCAAAGCGCGCTGCAAAATTGGATGCGTAGACACCCATGGCTTGCTTGCCCATCGCCGCCTGGTAGGTATTTCTAGGGGACTGGTTGTGGTCGGGATACGGTATGGTCGATGCCAGAGTTCCGAGAATTAATGCTGGGTCTAGTTCGCAATGTGTATGGTCCGGTTGGAGCTCGCCCGGCGTGAGCGCAATGAGGGCATGCTCTTGTTCGTATATGGACAGATTTTCAATCACGCCGAGTGAAAATAAATCGTCCCAGCGCAAACGTCCACCAATTAAATCATGCTTCTGGCCCTCTGTAATGGCCAGTCGTCCGTCGCGTACGACATAGACGGGCCTTGACAAACGACCCGCATCCGACCAAATATGAACGTGCGACTCGTCGACGGCCACGCAAGTATCGGAAGAAACCGTACGGGACCGACGCGCCTCGCGGAGTGCGGAGGCACACTCGTGAAGATGTTGGGTGAATCCCACCGGGGCTCCGTTGTGGAACACGATATGTGCCCCCGAGGCCGACAAAAAGGGTTGTAGGTGCTGCTGAATGGTTGCCTGTTCGCACCGGGTTGTAATGTACGCAGACAACGCCAATTGTTTCACCAGACCACAGGGTCCACCTTCGGGCGTTTCGCTGGGACATAGATATCCCCACTGGTTGCCGTACAAGAGACGCGGTGCGATAATTTTTTGTGTGCTGTCGATGCCGGTGTCCACGCGCCGCAGCTGTGAAATGCACGAAATGTACGTGTTGCGGTTGAGCATTTGTGAAACGCCGACCCGCCCTGCGTATGAAGAACCCTTTATCTTCCAATTTCCGGTAGCGAGGGCGTATTTGACACCGTCCGTGATATGTTGCGGTTGAATCAGCCGTTCGGGCCGTATGGTTTTGTTTTTATCGGCGAGAGCCTGCGCATCCCGGCGCACATTGCCGAGCATTTGAAGAAACAAATGTGAGAACAGTGTACCCAGCATGGCACCCGCGGTATCCAGACGTTTCGCACGGACGTGGTCGCGGTCATGGTAATCGTTGTCACCGGGACCCTTGTCGGCCTTGAGACATCGAATGTATTCGGCCCATTGGAGACACATCTGCAAACATTTCATCGAGTAGTCATGGCCAATGTGTGGATACACGATTTCATTGAGAAAGCGGTCGACGTCCTCCATGTATTCGCCGAGCCACTGCAGTGCCGTTTCTTGCGTTGTCGCCACAGAAGCATCACCGATGGTCTCAATCACATCCGTGGGCTCGATAAAACGATGCAACATGTCTTCCGTACCACCGAGGGCCCTATACAGAATCAAAAGCGGTATTTCGGCACTCACAGCCGCAAATGAGGCACGGAACGGCGTGGAGCCGAATTTGCGCACGGTGATGCGAAACGTACTGTTGCGATGTGTAGTGGAATTTTGTTCTGAATGAAAGATGCAGGCGCCCGGTCCAAAACAAAAAATGATATTGGGCGAGATTCTCTCTTGGACCACCAATGTTTTCTCTCGTCCGTTGACGATAAAGTACCCCCCTGGGTCATGGGGACACTCGTTGTGTTTGTAGTTGTCGGCGGTGGCCATGATACACAAACTCGACCGCACCATGACAGGCATCCGCGCCAGATAGATTTTTTGTTTCACTTTAGACGTCATGGTGCCCGAGGTATCTGTGTAGGTGTGGTGCACGTCCACATACATGGGCACAGAGTACATGAAATCGCGCACGCGTGCTTCCATTGGTGTGATTTTGCGAATATTGTTATCCTTTTCGACGACTGAGGGAATGCCGTACGTGACGTTTTTGAGCGTAATCGTGTGCGTCCCGCCTGAAAAAAGCTGAGGCGTCACGACAATCGGCCGGTGGCCATCGACAACTCCAGGCACAATACGCGACACAAAGTCGTCGTAAGAATGCAACGCCTGACGTGTCAGTGACACATCACGGAACAAACAGTCGACAACTGTCTTCACCATCTTTTAGTATTGTCAATACTCTTACTTTATATTAAACATATGATTTTTATATGATTTCTACGTGACCAGTCGACCTTTTTGCGCGAACGAGCTCCGCTAAACGGGTGGACCAACTTCTACTGTCGAGAAACAACACATTGATGAGGATAGGGGTTGCCGTCAAACCCGTGGGCGCCGACGCGATGAAGAGCTGACTTGCGTCCGGGGATAGGTGGTGGAACCGTGGCGTCGCCGTACCAAATGACATAGGCACCATACGCATACCCGAGCCAAATGCGGTCGAGGTGGTCTTCGTACACGCGCGTCGGTGGCCCGCCATTGTGACATGTCCACTCTGCTACGCGCCATTTGTGTGTCGCGTTATTGTACACACGTTCGCCATCCGACAGTTGCAGACTCTTTTCCCAGTACCGTACACCGACCTGGTCAAACCACAACCCTAGTGTGACGTCAAAGCCTTCTTTGCGCAGCACCCGGGGGGCGGACCAAGGGTGTACATGTACGAGACCGTCACAGTGGGTGTGCACGCCCGCATGGGGCCATAGTTTTGTGTAGGCGATATCTCCGGGTACGGTGCACGCGTCGGATTTTTGTTCGTAGGGTTCGTATTCGACGGGGTCGCGGTCGTGTTCGGCTTGGACGCGCGGCCGGCCATTGACCCAAATACTGGCGTCCATGTGGATATGGTCCCCCACAAGTGGGCGTACAGCGGTTTCCCACCGTGTAGACAGTGGCCAATCCCAGAACAGGTGTGCTGTCGATGGTGTGACGGTGTAACGTCGTTCGCGCCCCACATATCCGATGAGGACGCCGTGTGACACTGGGATATTCCATCGTGACGCCATGCGGCGAAAAACGTCACTCGTTTGCGCTGACGGCATGACCCAGTCGTGCCGTCCTATGGGAATAAGTAAGCACCACAATGTCACGCCAAAGAATGCCACAGAGCAAGCGCAAATCAGCCAGCGCATATTTGAGACGACAGACCGTACTTAAATAGCCGACGTACTCTTCCGAATGGGTGCCAACCTATCACGGACCTGGTATATTTACTCGCGCGATGCCGACGACAAGTGGAGTCAGACCCCCGTGGCCTCGACGCTGGCCCGCGAAGACGACATACAACACCACATCGGGCGTTTCAAGCACGTTGTGTTCCAGATGGCGCTCAATCGCATGGAAGGTATCCAAAAAGTTTATTTGTACCGCGGATGGCGCATCGCCAAAGCCTACCGCGACAACAACTGTTTGGTACTGGATTTTTCCTCAGAAGAGTACGCGAACGCGTGGTGGGAGGCTAACGAGGAGACCATTGACTTCGGTGGGACGTTCACGCATACGTTTTCGCACCAATGGTCCTATCGCGACGAGCCGGGCGGGTGTTTCATTCGTTATGATTTTCAGGCGAGGGATTGACAATGTTTTGTAGGTTGATGTCGCGCCGCCAGTACATGTTGGCGACCGGCATTTGCATGATGCTAAAGGGGAGCTCGTCTTCACACGCAATTTCAAGGTCGAGTTTGAGCTGCACGGATTGCACGGTGGACGGGCCATTGGACATGCGCTTTTTATTGTAGGAGCCAAGGTCGCTTTTCGCGTAAATCGTCACCTCGTTCGTGTTGGAAATATCGAGGGACCAGATGCCGGATTTCATTTCGGCCCACGATACAGAGGGGTCGGACCAACGCATCTCAATGTGAAACGGAGTGTCAATATTAAACCGTGCACTTTCCTCCGTTGACGCCGGCAATGTCCACTCGACATGGCTATGTGTCGGGCCGTACGTCACCAGTTGAAACCATTCCCGAAGCCACGAGCCAACGTCGGAGGCGTTGGACTCAATCGCGCCGCGTATATGTGCCGTGCCCAGAGGTTGGACCCGCATCGACGCCGAGGACTTTGCTGGACATAACTTAATGTGCATCTCAAGGCCCGTACAATTAACAAAGGTGAGACGCGTGTTACAGTTTAGAATAGACATACATTTTCAGGAAATAAAAGAGCCACTTAAATATTAATATTTGTAACATTAAATGCCACGAATCGCCAGGTAGTTTTTCATATCCTCCACTGTCACAGTGTCGCGTTTGGCCACCCCAGCCACCATATTTGCACCTATGAAGACGCGAGTAATTTCGTCTTCCGCGGCCTCTTGGAGCGCATCAATGGCATCCGCGTTGAAACGCAGGCGGCTCGTCGACATATCCAGAGCCGTTTGTTGTACACAGCGCTTAAATGTGGTCTGCGGCAACAAGTGAGACTGCCGCTCCCGCAGCTGTGTCACCTCCCGCTGAAAACGGCGCTCCTTGCGAGTCATCTTCGGCGTGGAGGTGGATTTTTGAGGGACTTTGAGAGTTGTGGTTGTGGTTGAGACTGTAGACATGTTTGGTAGTTTATTTCTACCCTTTATACCACTATTTTATTGTTTTGTTGGATTATGTACAGCATGTTCCCCTAGAAGGCTCTCTGACAGATATTTCGAGTATTGGAGCAACCGGCTCGTGAGGAAGTTGCATTTTTTGGACAACGTGCTGAAGGCATGATTTGATGTGCCGTTCGAACGAGTTGTCTTTGACAGTAGCTGTCCCCGTGCAAAGGTGCCAGTCTTTGTCTTTGAACTGAGCCAGCGCCTCATTCACGTCGACCGGAGCCACGGTTTCGTACAAATCAGTTTTGTTTCCCAGCACACAAATGACAAATGGACGAATGTCCAACTCATCAACATATGTCACCCATTTACAGATATCCGAGGTCACCTGGCGACTCCCAACGTCATAGATGACGAACACAATGACACTATCTCGCAGATACAACGGTGTCAAACTCTGAAAACGCTCCGTGCCGGCCGTATCCCAGAGGTTCAACTGAATACCATGACCCAGGACATTGCACGCCCGAGTAAAAAAATCAACCCCCACAGTCGCTTTGACACTCTTCGGGGCAAGTCCTAGATAGTTTGAAATAAGAGACGTTTTTCCGACACCAAATTCACCCACAACACTACATTTAACACGGTGTACAGATAACATAAACACACAGCTATACTTGGTATTTTATACTCGTTATACTCGTTGCTTCCAAGTCTGCCAGGCCGCCAAGACCGAATCCATCACCGCGTCGTCCCGCACAATAACACGTGTCCAATATTCACAGTAGCGAAAACTATACAATTTCGACTGGGCGCTGCGTTTCACACTAAACGACCGGGTCGGGTGGCTCTTGTCGTAAAAGCGCAAGTTGTCCATCGGGTGCCCGTCCTCCTTGCCAATGAACCCCACACAATTGACATCGAAAATGATAGACTCCGCGTCCAACGACGAGTCAATGTCCACCAACTGCTCGACGGTCGGTGCTACGTCCCATGGTTTCGCGCGCTTGTGCGTGGCGACCACTTTGTACAGCCGCCTCTCGTCAATGCGGTCGATAATCGCACGGGACCGGGACGTCTTCGGGTCTTTTGAGTGGCGAATAAGGTCCAAAATAGTGTCGTCCAATTCACAGAAACGGTCGATGCTTTCGATAGACTTTTCCAGCTCCATACCGGACCACTTCATCGCATCCGCCACCATATAGTGAATCGCCGTCACGGCCGGGTGGCGATACACCGTCGTATGCAGACGGTAACGCGTGTGAAACAAATTGTAGATGTCGTCATACACCTTGTGGTCATAGCAAATCTCATCGTTAATCACACGCGCCGCATTCAACATACGCATCGTATCCGTGTCGAAACCACCTTGGGCCAAACCGCAGGCGCGCGTGTCGCGCTTCACGTATTCCATCTTATCGACATCCAAATGATTATGATGGTTGGCAACGATGTGATACAGAAAACCCGTCTGGCCCTGGGACGGTGCAATCAGCGACTGTACAAACGCTATTTCCTCGGGAGAATAATCAAACGACGACGCTGACAAGAGGCGTTGCACCAGCACCACAGAACGCTGCTCATGTTGCGCCAACGGCGACGCAGAACCTGATAAAAATGTGTCGTCAAACAAATGCGAGAAAGGACCATGACCCACGTCGTGCAACAACCCTGCTAGTTGAACCAACAATATCTGACGGCCCGTTATATTCAACTCCGGCTGCTGCGACTGCAGGCGCCTCGTCAGATACCCCGCCAGATAGGCGACAGAGATAGAGTGCGAAAAACGGTCGTGGGTGGCCCCCAGCCACACCCAATGCGCCATACCCAACTGCTTGAGCCGACGCAGGCGCTGAAACAGTTTTGTATTCACAATGTCGATAATTTCCGCACGCAGCTCATACTCACGGTGTACAGGGTCAAAAATAGTCGTAGGATTTAAACGTCGGCGTTTCAACATCTTGTAATAACCTTAACAACATCACACATTATAACAGAGACTTATGTGTCTCATATGACACATAGTGAACGTACTCTCTATATTTTCAAAACAAAACATGACATTATTCGATTGGAACGCTATGGACCTGGGTGACGTCGAAAAACCTATGCAACTCTACGAGTGCGTCATGGAAGCATATGTGGGCCCCACCGGCACCTCGCTCTCCAATCTTATCGAAGACCTCGCCGGCGTCGTCGTACACGGTCGCTGTCACTCACACAAAAAGGCCGCACATTTTATGTACCTACTCACCATTTATAAATGGCTATCGAATGAAAACCCAGAGGACGACTACAGCGGGCTCGAACAGCGCATCCACGACGCTTGGGACCAATATAGTCCACCGACGCCGGCATCAGCCGTGTCCGTCGTCGTTTAGAGCATATTAAAAATACAACCTAACACGTCTTTGTTTCCATACACGCGCGTAGAACGGACGCAGCACATCCACGTGACAAACATCGCCTTATTTTCTTCGAGTTTGCATTTCACAACACTGGTCCGCCACTCTCCGACAGTTTGCCACAGAGCACGGACCGAAACAGTACCTTTCGAACGACCCCACTCTTCCTGCGCCTCCCTAACGTCTTGGAACGCCAAGTGGAATCGTTTGGCGACGTTTTTGCTCCGGACAATGGCACGGGTGTTTGCAGGGTAGGGGTCTCGCAGGACATTTCATGGATGGTGGTGGTTGGAAACTTCTATATAGTTTAGTATTTTGAGTGGCTATGCCGTACCCTTTTCAGCAAAACAATACTATTTAAAGTTAGTTCAAACAATAAATGCAACTGAATAACGAGACATCAAAATCAGACCTTGAAAATAAGGTACGGTCAACTGTTACTCACACTCGTGCAATACCACCTAATGGGGGGCCATTAGGCGAAGAATCGGATGACGAATACAAGAACCGTCTCTTTGACTGGCTTGTAGGCATAGCACAACGTAACCCAAACAAATTTCATTTATTAAAGTCATGGTGTCAGAATCATTCAAAGCCAAAAGAAAAA
>TARA_B110000971_G_scaffold71433_1_pt1 | contig 14711 bp, 20 predicted proteins | sample TARA_B110000971 | Tara Oceans TARA_B110000971 (sample SAMEA4397842) | marine metagenome | biome: Polar Biome; feature: [SRF] surface water layer (ENVO:00010504); material: water (ENVO:00002006), including particulate matter (ENVO:01000060) such as... | depth 5 m | reverse complement strand
GCAAAGTCTTCTCTTTGCTTACAGACAATTGGCTTAGCCCAGAAAGAGGGAAAGCTCTGTGCTTGGGTAGATGCAGAAATGTCCTACGATCAGGAATGGGCAGAGAAGCTTGGGGTAGATACCTCACAGCTAATCTACTCAGAAGCAAGAAGCGTGAATGACATGGTTGATGTAACAGTTGCTCTGTTGCATGCAGGAGTAGATCTAATCGTCATTGACTCGATAAGTTCATTGCTTCCAGCAGTATACTTTGAGAAGGACTCGACAGAGCTTAAGGACCTAGACAGGACCAAGCAGATTGGTGCAGAGTCTAAAGATCTTAAGCACGCATGGATGATGATTAACTATGCCAACAACCAAGAGAAGCCAGCTTTGATTATTGCTATCTCTCAGGCAAGGAACAACATCACTCCTACCTACACTCAGGCTGTACCAACTGGAGGAAACGCTACACAGTTCTTCTCCTCCACTATCGTAAAGCTGTTCTCGTCATCCTCTGATGGTCAGGCTATCAAGAAGAAGATTAAGGTAGGCGACAAGCTGATTGAGCAGAAGGTTGGCCGCAAGGTCCGTTGGGATGTTCTTAACTCAAAGACATCTGCTCCTGGAGAATCTGCAGAATATGACTTCTACTTTAAGGGAGACATGATTGGCATAGATGCTATTGGAGACCTAGTAGACACAGCAGAGATGAGTGGCTTTGTCGAAAGAACTGGTGCATGGTACCTCCTTCCAGACGGAACTAAGGTACAGGGGCGAGAAGGCTTCATCGACTACGTAAGAGAGAACGAAGCTTTTGCTGGAGAGTTGAGGGCAAAACTTAATGGCTAAGTACTCGATCTACCATGGAGAGTTTAAGTGCCATGTATGCAAGACGGAGGTGTCTACCATTAGGCACTATCCAGAAGAAAAGAATCTAACCTGGATGTGCTCAGAGAAGCATCTTTCCGAGGTTAGCCTACAGTCTAACAGAAAAAAGAAAGCAGACTTCGCATGAGCGAGCGTGGAGAAATCAAACGCCTAGGAGCCAAGGGTATTAAAAACTCTGGCAGAGGCAACAAGAAAGGGGATGCCACTTGGGAAAACTTCACAGTTGACTTCAAGGAGTATCCAAAAGGTTTCACTGTAAACCAAGACAACTGGGCAAAAGCTACAACTGATGCCTTGCGTAATGGCAACGATCCTGCTATAGTAGTAGTATTGGGTGAAACTAATAGAAAAACAAGGCTAGCTATAATTGAGCTAGAACTGCTAGAACAAATGATAGAAGAGGCAAATAAATGAGAACACTGTATTTAGATATTGAGACAACGCCAATCAAGGCTTACGTATGGGGCCTTTGGGACCAGAACGTTAGCATTAACCAGATCATCGAGCCTACCGAAATGCTTTGCTTCGGTGCCAGGTGGAATGGAACGAAGAAGGTTATCTTTAAGTCGGTACATCACGATGGTAAGAAGGCAATGCTAGAAGAGCTACACAAGCTAATGGAGGAAGCAGATGTCCTTGTAGGTTGGAACTCAGCAGCATTTGACCACAAGCACATCAACAGAGAGTTCCTAGAGAACGGAATGATGCCACCATCACCCGTAAAGGACCTTGACCTGATGAGTGTCGTAAAGGCAAACTTCCAGTTCCCATCTAACAAGCTAGACTATGTTGCACAGAAGCTAGGGGTTGGAGCAAAGTTTAAGCACTCTGGTTTCCAGCTATGGATAGACTGTATGGCAGGTAACGAGAAGGCTTGGGTAGAAATGAAGAAGTACCAGATCCAGGACGTAAACCTGCTCATTGACCTGTACGATATCCTGCTGCCATGGTTTGTTGGCAAGGGTAGTGTAACTAGTAGAGACAAGCAGAACATTGTAAACGGAGAGCTTAATATAGTGAATGGCGAGCTTGTGGTATAATTATACTATGAAAAAGTTTACCGCTCCAGGCATGTGGGACTACCTATCCGAGGATACTTCTAAGTACACAGAAGACATTCCAATTTACGTTACAAAGCCTTTCTCTGACGACCAAATTGCAAGTTTAGAATCAATATTCAAAACCTTGTTGGCCGTTGAACCAGATTACTATCTGCTTCCAGGAGGACAGGAAGAGTATCGTGGCAAAAATTGGTATGATCCAAAGAGGGTAACCCACATGTCTAGAGAGATGGTTGAGTTTGAAGCTCCGGCAGATATTGAAGCCATCATGGACTCATACGTTAAAAAACTATACACCGAAGAAATAAAATTATGTCATTACAGCTATATTGATTACGACCCCAGGCACGGTGAAGGAATCTATGCCCCCTCTCTGCCACCACACATCGACAACACAAACACCACTCTAACCTTTAACTACATGCTTGACGGAAACATCGATTGGGAAATTTATGTAGATGAAAAGCCTTACAGCCTTAAAAAAGGTGACGCCCTAATCTTTAGTGCAATTAACCAGCCACACTTCAGGCCAAAAAGAAAGTGGAAAAAAGGAGAGTTTGTCAAAATCATAACGTTCGACTACTCACCTCTAGATGACTGGAGATTTTTAAAAGCGGATTATCCACTAGACCCCGTAAAGTTTCAAGACAGGGTTCAAGAATACCTAGCAACAATATCCGAACACCCGAAGCTACAAGCCTCATGGATGCTTTACAACCTTTTGGGTCTCGACAAAAACATACCTACAGAAATTCACGGGCTCCTTGAGGAGGAAGGCTAATGAACTTTGATCAACCAAACCTTATTGTAGAGAATATCTTTACTAATGAAGAGATAGAGCAAATCTATGGGCACATCAACAACACCTCGGAAGACGATCAGCAGCTTGTAGAGATCTTTTCGCAGAAGGCTTACCACAGCTGGCTGCCACTTAACATTGTCGCCAAGCTAACTGCAGCCGCGCAAAGCACTACAGACACAAGACTTGTACTTAGAGAGCTATCCTTTGCCAGGTATGCAAAGTTCTCGGAAGATCTTCCAGTGCAGCTGGTGCCACACACAGACCAAGGCTTTAGAGAGCCAAGGCTAACCTTTGACGTTCAGTTAAAGTCAAATAGAGATTGGGCAATTGTTGTAGAGGGTACAGACTATGTCTTAAAGGATAATCAAGCACTAACCTTTTCCGGTACTCACCAGGTTCACTGGAGAGAAAAGACAGAATTTTTAGGGGATGACTTTATGGACATGATCTTCGCTCACTTTAGCGAAGCAGATTGCGTTGCAAATGTATTAGGAGATTTCACTCCAGGGGTGAAACCTGACGCAGAACATGATATAATTATGGAAGTAAAACAAAAACACTGGACAAAAATATACAACGAAAGCAAGTGATGACAGAGAAGACAACAATAGAATCAGTAAACGGACTGGCTGAGATTGCAGACTTTATGCAAGACGAGGAGTTGACTCAAGCCCTAACCATGGTAGCTAAGTTAATCCTGAGGCCAGATATTCCAATTCAGGTTGCACAGGTAGAAATAGTTAGGCTCCAGGCCATTGCAGCAAAAATGTCATTAAAAGCCACATGGATGGTAAACGTAGATAAGGGAGATAGAGCAAAGAAAAACATATACTTTACAACAGCAGGAGCCTTAAATGACCTTGTTGCCGCACTCAAGTATATAGCTCGATAATATTATGGTAAAGAATCTATTAGAACAAGTTATGCTAAAAGCTAGCAAAGACAAGGTAAACTTTGTAAACAATCAGGAGCTTGTTGACAGGATCAATTCTGGGTACACAGTAAAGCGTGTATCAAGACACACCCAGAAGAAGACCTTTGCTCCATCCACTGTTGCCTACGGGCACGGAGAGTGTCCTAGGTATTGGTACATAGCCTTTGACGGAGCAGAGTTCTCAGACAACGCAGATGCCTACGGTGCTGCAAACATGACTGCTGGAACTAAGTCTCACGAGAGAATCCAGGAAGCTATGGGTAACGTGGAGGGCTTCCTGACAGACGTTGAGTTCAAGATAACTCACGTTGACCCACCAATCTTTGGGTTCGGTGACGTCATGCTTAACTGGGATGGCAAAGAGCTCTTGGGCGAGATCAAGACTATGCCACAAGAAGGTTTTGAATATCGCAAGGCAGCTGGTAAGCCAAAGCTAGGACACCTAGTACAGTTGCTTATCTATATGAAGATTTTAAATAAGACAGAGGCAGTTCTTATTTACGAAAACAAGAACAATCACGAACTACTAATACTGCCAGTAGAGATGAGTGATTATTATACTAAGTGGGTAGACGGCACATTTAACTGGTTGAGATCAGTTCGTAAGGCATGGGCAGACAGAACCATGCCAGAAAAGAACTATAGGTCTAATTCCAGGATTTGCAAATCATGTCCTGTAAAGGCAACTTGCGATGTCGCTGGTAAGGGAGACATTAAACTATTATCTCTGGAGCCAATAGATGAAAAACAAGCATTGCCAATGGTGTGACCACAGCTTTGAATCCGATATATCCTATCAGATTTATTGCTCTGTTGAATGCCGAGAACAAGCCACTAGGGAGAAGATCTCTGCTAGGTATAACCACACACGTCGAGTTAGGCGTAAGGGGAAAGAAAGACCTTGCAAGAGCTGTGAGAAGCAGCTGTCGATATATAACGACGGAGATCTATGCGAGAACTGCCTGGCTGACCCTAGAGATGTCAAGGGCGCACTGAGAGACATCAGGAGGCTGCAGAATGGCAAGGAGTAACTTGTTCTCTGTTGACGCCAGCACTAACAGCATGGCATTCGGAGTATTCGAGGGAGAAGCTTTGATTGCTTATGGCAAGATAAACTTTGAAGGTCCTTCTGTATACGCCAGGGTAGAGGATGCTGCAAGGAAGTGTAGAGCGTTCTTTGACGAGTTTCCAAATGTCAAGAACCTAGTCATTGAACATACAGTCTTCATTAACAGCCCAAAGACAGCTGCCGATCTTGCTTTGGTGCAGGGTGCTTTGCTTGGTGCAGCTGCTCAGTCCGGTATCATTATTGCAGGAGCTGTAAACCCCATTGCTTGGCAAAGCTATTTGGGTAATAACAGACTTACCAAGGACGAGCAGTTTGCGCTTACAAAAGAGTTTCCAGGTAAGACAAAAAGCTGGTACAAGAACAAAGAGCGTCTAGTCCGAAAGCAGAGAACCATTAACCTTGTTAGGATAAACTATGACAGGAACATCTTGGATGATGACATTGCAGATGCCGTTGGGGTAGGGCATTACGCAATAAACAACTGGGCAAAGGTGGTTGACAAGAATGTCTAAGTCTGCTAAACTGTATACAAATGAGTTGTGGTTAAAGAAACGTTTTCACATGGATAAGAAAACCCCAGAACAGATTGCCCTAGAATGTTCTGTAAGTGTAGAAACTATCTACGTTTATCTGGCTAAGTTTGGACTAAGAAAGTCGAGAAGATAATGGCAAGACGCAAGCAAGCAGTGGTAGCTCCTAGTCACTTCGTAACAGTCCCTTACATGGAAGTTAATGGATTCAGTATTGAAGCTGGTGACATTATCAAGGTAAAGGGTGAGTACGGAACTAAGTTTAAGTTTGTAGGAATAACAACTAACGAGCTAACCGGATCTTACTGGGTAGATTGCTTTGAAATCTTTAGAGGCAAGGCTCAGCAGTTTCGTGCTTTTAAGGAAGACAAGATTAAGAGAATCCCACAAAAGGGAAAGAGGGCCAAACGTGTCGTTTGAGGATATCACAGTAGAACACCTTGATCAAGTAAACAAGGTTGTTGAAAAATACCTAGCAGGAACGCCAGAGACTCAGATCTCTAAAGAGCTAGCTATGCCTAGACAAAAAGTAGTTGCCTACATAAATGAGTGGCGAGCAATGGCTTCGGACAATGCGGCTATTCGTGCACGAGCCAAGGAAGCCTTGGTGGGTGCAGACACTCACTACAGCAAGCTAATTCAAAAGGCATACGAAGTAATCGACGAAGCAACCATGGCCTCAGATCTAAGGTCCAAAAGCACAGGCATCAAGCTTGTCATGGATCTTGAGAGAACAAGAATTGACATGCTTCAGAAAGCTGGTCTTCTAGAAAACAAAGAGCTAGCAGAAGAAATGCTAGCTATCGAGGATAAGCAGCAAGTCCTTATCCTGATTCTTAAAGAGATTGCAGCTACCCATCCAGAAGTTAGGGACCAGATAATGAGAAGGCTTTCTCAAATCACTAAGCCAGGAGAGACGATTACAGTCGTAAACGGTGAATAATGTTTGATGATTTTCTAGATGCACTCAAGTCCGAGATCTTTGCAGAGGTCCCTGTAGACGCAAAGACCTTCGTAGAGGGGGAAGACTACCTAGGCCAGCCACCGCTATCTGATATTCAGTACGATATCGTAGAGGCAATGAGTCAGATATATAGAAAAGAAGACCTTGAAGACCTTATGGGCTTTGAAGACGGATCAAGGTATTACAAAAAGTATACAAAGAATGAAGTCATCCTGCAGCTAGGCAAGGGTAGTGGTAAAGATTTTGTATCTACAGTGGCTTGTGCTTACATAGTATACAAGCTTCTATGCTTAAAGGATCCAGCCAGATACTTTGGTAAGCCTTCTGGCGATGCTATCGACATTATCAACGTGGCCATTAACGCACAACAGGCCAAGAACGTTTTCTTTAAAGGTTTTAGGACTAAGATCGAAAGGTCTCCCTGGTTTCAGGGCAAGTACTATGCAAAGGCAGACAGCATTGAGTTTAATCATTCAATCACAGTTTACTCTGGGCACTCTGAGCGTGAGTCACACGAGGGCCTAAACCTTATCCTAGCGGTACTGGACGAGATCTCTGGCTTTGCTCAGGAGGTTAACACCGGAAATGACCAAGGTAAGACTGCCGATAACATCTACAAGGCCTTCCGTGCCTCCGTAGACTCTCGCTTCCCTGACCTAGGCAAGGTAGCTTTGCTATCATTCCCACGTTATCCAGGAGATTTTATCTCTCAGAAATACGATGCTGTCATTGCAGAGAAGGAAGTGATAGCGAAGACTCATAAGTTTATTATGAATCCAGACTTACCAGACGACGCCGATGGTAACAGCTTAGACATTACCTGGGATGAAGATACCATCATTAACTACAAGTACCCAGGAGTCTTTGCTCTAAAGCGTCCGACATGGGTTGTAAACCCCACACGTAAGATAGACGACTTCAAGCTAGCCTTCTACACAGACCTTGGGGATGCCATGCAGAGATTTGCATGCATACCTACATTCGCGTCTGACGCCTTCTTTAAGCAACGAGAAAAGGTCCGAGCATGCATGACTGTTCGTAACCCAATAGATGGCTCAAAAAGATTTGAAGAAACCTTTACTCCAGATCCAGACAAGATGTACTACGTCCATGCCGACCTTGCACAAAAGCACGACAAGTGTGCCGTAGCCATTGCCCACGTAGAAAAGTGGGTATCTGTCCAGGTAATGAAAGACTTCGAGCAAGTAGTACCCATGGTAATAGTAGATGCGGTTGTATACTGGGAGCCAAAGGTTGAAGGCCCCGTAAACCTGTCTGAAGTTAAGCAGTGGATCCAGAACCTGCGTAGACAGGGCTTTAATATAGGCATGGTCTCCTTTGACCGTTGGCAGTCCTTTGATATTCAGAATGAGCTTAAGGCTGTAGGTATCAGAACCGAGACGGTATCTGTTGCTAAAAAGCATTATGAAGATATGGCAATGCTTATTTACGAGGAGAGGCTAGCAATGCCCTCTATAGAGCTTTTGTTTGAAGAGCTAACGGAACTTAAGATTGTTAAGCAAAACCGCGTAGACCACCCACGGAAGCTCTCTAAGGACCTTGCAGACGCTGTCTGTGGTGCTATCTTTGGAGCTATATCTCACACTCCTAAAAACACTAACCAAGAGGTAGAGGTTCATACTTTTAGGGATAGACCTAAGGATTATTCTGAAGAACTTCCTAAAAACGTGATACAATATAAACCCAGCAAAGAAAAAATTGAGGACTATTTGTCCCAATTTGATGTAATTTAGAGAGTGGTGTTCGGGTGTCATTGCCAATTGCCATTGTTTACTTTTCCAATTACTCGGAAAACACTAAGAGATTCGTAGAAAGATTAACTGATGCAGGAATTCGGATTCCAACTAAGCCTAGCGCTGCTAGGAACTTCACTGTGGACCGTGAGTATGTATTGGTTTTTCCTACTTATGGAGGCGGTAACGAATCGCCTGCTATCCCCAAGTCAGTAAAGATATTCTTAAACCATCCTGCCAATAGGGATTTGTTGCGTGGTGTCATAGGCACTGGCAATACAAACTTTGGCGAGCATTACTGTAAGGCTGCAGACTTGGTCTGTGCAAAAACCGGAGTCCCCCTTATTGCACGTATTGAAATTATGGGTACACCAGAAGACGTTGAAACTATAAAAGGAAGATTGGAACTATTGTATGGAAACTAAAATTAACTATCACGAGCTAAATGCTATGCTAAACCTCTACGACGATAACGGAATGATTCAGTTCGACAAAGACAAGGCAGCTGCCAAATCTTACTTCCTTGACCACGTAAACCTAAACACAGTCTTCTTCCACAGCTTAGAGGAAAAACTAGAGTACCTTGTAGAGAATGACTATTACGATAAGTCTGTCCTGGATCAGTACAGTCCTGATGAGGTCAAGGACTTGTTTAAGTCTGCCTATGCTTACAAGTTTAGGTTCTCCACATTCGTTGGTGCCTACAAGTTCTACACGCAGTATGCTCTTAAAAACTTTACGGGTGATCGTTACCTAGAGAGGTTTGAAGACCGTGTGGTTATGAACGGGCTAATGCTAGGACGAGGAAACATCCAGGTAGCAAGGGAAGTTGTTGAAGAAATCATTTCAGGACGCTTCCAGCCAGCTACTCCTACCTTCTTAAACGCTGGTAAGGCTCAGCGTGGAGAGTATGTAAGCTGTTTCTTGCTTCGTATAGAAGATAACATGGAGTCAATCGCACGGGCCATCACATCCTCGCTACAGCTATCAAAGCGTGGCGGAGGCGTTGGGCTTAACCTATCGAACATTCGCGAGCTAGGTGCTCCAATCAAGAAGATTCAGAACCAGTCCTCGGGCATCATTCCAGTAATGAAAATGTTGGAGGATGCATTCTCGTATGCAAACCAGCTAGGAGCCCGTCAGGGGGCAGGAGCAGTTTACCTAAATGCTCACCACCCAGACATCATGAGGTTCCTAGACACTAAGCGTGAGAACGCTGACGAGAAGACTCGGATCAAGACGCTTTCAATCGGGGTAGTTGTACCAGACATAACCCTTGAGCTTGCTAAGACTAACGAAGATATGTACCTATTCTCTCCTTATGACGTAGAGAATGTTTACGGTATTCCACTAGCAGATATATCAGTCACTGAGAAGTACCAGGAGATGGTAGACGACTCAAGAATCAAGAAGACTAAGATTAAGGCTAGAGATCTCTTCCAACGTATTGCAGAGCTTCAGTTTGAGTCTGGCTATCCATACATCATGTATGAGGACACCGCAAACAACTCAAATCCTATTGAGGGTCGCATCAACATGTCAAACCTTTGCTCTGAGATCCTACAGGTCAACACACCAACAACCTACAACAATGACATGAGCTATAAGGACATTGGAAAAGATATCTCATGTAACTTAGGATCATTAAACATTGCTAATGCTATGGCCTCACCAGACTTTGGAAAGACAATTGAGGTAGCTATCCGCTCTCTAAGTGCAGTGTCAGACCTATCCTACATTGACTCAGTTATGTCTATAGCTGAGGGTAACAGGAAGTCACGTGCTATTGGCCTTGGTCAGATGAACTTGCATGGGTACTTTGGTCAGCAGGAGATGCACTATGGAGATGAAGAGTCAATAGACTTTACCAACATCTACTTCCTAACAGTCCTGTACCATGCACTCAAGGCATCCAACAAGTTGGCTATTGAAACCAAGTCACCATTTGACAACTTCAAGAACTCCAAGTATGCGGACGGCTCATTCTTTGACAAGTACACGTCTCAGAAGTGGGAGCCAGCTACAGAGAAGGTTGTTAAGATTTTCAAGGATGCAAAGATCAAGCCTCCAAAGAAAAAGGACTGGGAAGAGTTGAAGGCTTCCGTAATGGAGCATGGACTATACAACCAGAACCTACAGGCTGTTCCTCCTACAGGATCTATAAGCTACGTAAACAATTCTACTAGTTCAATTCACCCTATTGCAGCACAGGTTGAGATTCGTAAGGAAGGAAAGATGGGTCGTGTTTACTACCCAGCTCCAGGCCTAACCAACGACAACCGCGAATACTTTATGGATGCTTATGAGATCGGACCTGAGAAGGTAGTGGATGTATATGCAGCTGCACAACAGCACATTGACCAGGGCATGTCCCTAACTCTGTTCTTCAAAGACACAGCAACCACCCGTGACGTAAACAAGGCACAGATTTACGCATGGAAAAAAGGAATTAAGAGTATTTACTATATCCGCATTAGACAGAATGCGTTAGAAGGAACAGAAATGGAAGGATGCGTATCATGTCAGCTATAACAAGACCCGTCAACTGGAACAAGATTGAAGATTCTATCGACCTTGATGTATGGAACAGGCTTACTGCCAACTTTTGGTTGCCAGAGAAGGTACCTATTTCCAATGACATTCAGTCGTGGAGCACGCTAACGCCAGAAGAGCAGCAGCTCACAATGCGTGTGTTTACAGGGCTTACTGTCCTAGACACGATTCAGGGCACAGTTGGGTCCATGAGCATCCTGCCAGACGCTAGGACACAGCACGAGGAGGCTGTCATCACCAACATTGCGTTCATGGAGTCGGTACATGCAAAGAGTTACTCTAGTGTGTTTTCCACCCTATGTTCTACTAATGATATTGATGACGCTTTCCGTTGGGCTGAGCATAACCCCTACCTGCAGAAAAAGGCTGAGATTATTCTTAACCTATACAGGGGAGAGGATCCGCTAAAGCGTAAGATTGCTTCTACACTGCTAGAGTCATTCTTGTTCTACTCTGGGTTCTATCTACCAATGTACTGGTCATCTAGGGCGAAGCTAACTAACACTGCTGATCTGATTAGACTTATCATTAGAGATGAAGCGGTACACGGCTACTACATTGGATACAAGTTTCAGTTAGCCTACAACGAGCAATCTGCAGAGCGTAAGGAAGAGCTAAAGGCATTTGCCTACAGCCTTATGATGGAACTGTACGAGAACGAGATTAAGTACACAGCGGACATCTACGACTCCATCGGCCTCACTGAGGATGTAAAGAAGTTCTTGCACTACAACGCCAACAAGGCATTGATGAACTTGGGCTTTGAGGTACTATTTCCTAAAGACACGACCAATGTTAGTGCAGCGATTCTTTCTGCGCTATCTCCTAACTCCGATGAGAACCACGACTTCTTCTCAGGCTCAGGCTCTAGCTACGTAATTGCTAAGCACGAGAGTACAGAGGACGAGGACTGGGACTTTTAATATGGGGTTTGGCAAAACATTATCCGAGGCAGATCCAGAAATATATGAGGCAATAGGTAAAGAGAAGCACAGGCAAAACTCTACTTTAGAGATGATAGCCAGCGAAAACTTTGTCCCTACTTCTATCCTGGAAGCCCAGGGTAGTGTTTTAACAAACAAGTATGCTGAAGGTTATCCTGGTAAACGATATTATGGTGGTTGTGAAGAGGTAGACGTTGTAGAGACTATTGCTATTGAGAGAGCAAAGCAATTGTTTGGTGCAGCCTATGCCAACGTGCAGCCTCACTCCGGATCTAGTGCTAATGCTGCTGTCTTGCATGCTCTTCTTAATCCAGGAGACACAATGCTTGGCATGGAGTTGTCTCATGGTGGTCACCTTACTCATGGAATGAAGCTAAACTTTTCTGGCAAAACCTACAATGCAAAGTCTTACGGTGTTGATCCAGAAACAAATCTAATTGACATGGACAGTGTTCGCAAGATAGCCATAGAGACTAAGCCAAAGGTCTTAATAGCAGGATGGTCAGCTTACTCAAGGCACCTTGACTTCCAAACCTTCAGAGAAATTGCTGATGAGGTTGGGGCAAAGCTTTGGGTAGACATGGCACACTTCGCTGGTTTGGTTGCAGCTGGATTGCATCCAGACCCTATCCCTTATGCCGATGTTGTAACTACAACTGTGCACAAGACCCTTGGGGGACCAAGGTCTGGGATTATATTGTCAAGAGATGAGTCTTTAGGCAAATCCCTTAACTCTGCAGTGTTTCCAGGACAACAAGGAGGACCGCTGATGCACGTAATTGCAGCTAAAGCGGTAGCCTTTAAGCTTGCAATGCTTCCAGAATTTAAGGAACGTCAGCAAAGAACTATCTCGGGAGCAAAAATTCTCTCGGACACACTAATGAGTAATGGCATAGATATTCTAACTGGCGGTACAGATGTTCACTTAGCCCTAGTTGATCTAACCAAGAACGGCATGAGTGGAAAAGAAGCTGAAGACCTTTTGCATGCTGCAGGCATCACTGTTAATCGTAACGGCATCCCTTTTGACACAAGGTCACCAATGACCACCTCTGGTATACGCATTGGAACTTCTGCCTTGGCTACTAGGGGGTTCCAAAATGAGGACTTTAAGGTTGTGGCCCAGACAATATCAAACGTAATATTAGGCAAAGAGCTCCTGGTCAATGCACAAGCAGAAGTTGAAAGACTAGTAACAAAGTTTCCACTTTATTAAATAAATAAATATGAAGGGGGTATGGCTTAGGCTATGCCCCTTTTATTGCATAAACTCCCAGTATAATAGTATTAGAATACATTCCCAGCTACCCCAAACTAGGAAGACGGAACCAACAAGTCTTCATATCCTGATGCCAATTTGGGTGCTAACAATATATAATCTATATCCAAGGAGCAAGAAATGGAAGAAGGCATGGGCTCAGCAAGAAATCAAATAGCCAAGAGCATTACCAAAAGAATTATCGCAGTATTTATTGCATCCGGACTAAGTGTTCTTGGTGCAGGAGCCATTGTCGGAGTAGATATTGCATCGGCAGTATTGATGGCAGGTATCCTAGGTGTAGCAAGCGTTGTAGAAAAGATCGCAAGGTCCTTCATTGACGACGGCAAGCTTACAATGGAAGAAGTAAATGCCGCATTCAACAACAGCAATACAACAGATCACTAGAAAAGATTTGCAACACCCTAACGAATAGTGTATAATATTTGTTAGGGTGTTTCCTTTTATTTAGAAAGAAGATTTGTATGAACGAGAACGAAACTATAGAAAATCCCATGCCAGCAGAATGGGATTTCGATAACAACAAGAAGCCTCAGAAGTTTTTTGAAAGATTTTTAGATACCGACCTAGAGGATGCAGCCGCCAGCATTAAGCTAGAAGAGCAGAGAATTATTAACGAAGAAATGATCGGCATCACTCCTCACGATGACGGAAAAGACATCTTCACCTACGCAAAATCCGTAGGCACTTCAAAGTCTAGAGAGTACAATGCCTTTCAGATGTACTACCCATTTATGCATGACCTGCTCTCTGCCGTTGCAGACATGGTCAAAGAAGCTTGCGAGTACTACGAGATTGACTACAACTCAGAACGATGGATGGTAGCTTCTTGGTTTAACGTAAACAGCACTGAGAAGGGTGGCAAGCTGGATTGGCACGACCACATTGACACTAACATGAAAGTGCCAGCGTTTCATGGTTATTACTCTGTCAATGCAGAGCCGTCTCAAACCCACTACGACATTAACGGAACAATTAAGGTTAACGAAAATAAAAACAATAGAGCTGTCTTGTCCATGGTTGGATTTCAGCACGCCCAGCAGCCGTGGGAGTGGCCAGGAGAAAGAATCACTATTGCTTACGACGTAATGCCTCTAAAGATTATGCTGCAGGAAGACTTCTTAAAGGCAGATCTTGCACCGCACGAGACATTCTGGGAGCAGCACTACTTCCCACTTCCCAAACTCTATTGACAATTAGCCTAACCTTTAGTATACTTTTAGTATGAGCAAAGAAGATGAAAGACGAAACTGGATAACAGTTGGCGTCAGCAGTGGCTGGATTACAGAACCATTCTGCAACACCCATGAGGGAGACCCCTACATGACCGAAGAAGAAGAAAAAGAATGGGAAGACGGTGGGGATCCATGTTGTCACGTACTAAAGCTTATAGTTTAATTGTATTGTTAGTTCTTGCTGGCTGTGCCAGTGAGCCAACGGGTCCAGCTCAAGCCTCCAGTGCCTACGTGGTGAAGCAGAAGACTCTTGCGACCTTTAGCCCCAGCGCTACAACTCTGACCACCCAACAAAAAGAGCAGGTTAAAGCTGCTGTCGAAGCTAGCCCAGACGCAGAAAAGTTTGTTTGCACGGGTATCAGGTATTACGATCAACCAATGAGCGTAAACATAACAGTCCGTAAGAGGGCCAAGGCAGCTTGTGAGTATGCAAAGCAGCTAAACCCAGAGCTATCCACCTGGTTCCAAAACAAGCCAACTAAGGCTAGAAGCTACGCAGGCAAAGTTCTACTGACAGTTAAGAGCCCCAACACTGAAGCTAAGTATGCTATTGCAAAGTCTGCATATGAAAGCGCCAGGGTCGCTGCTGATGGGTCAGTTGTTGCATCAAGAGATAACTTGCTGGTAAGCGACAACTTGCCTAAGGGGCACATCCCCATGATCCTTGAAGGCCTTTCTGATGGAATGAGCATGTGGGATGAAAGATACGGACTTAT
>TARA_B110000971_G_scaffold97253_1_pt1 | contig 14743 bp, 16 predicted proteins | sample TARA_B110000971 | Tara Oceans TARA_B110000971 (sample SAMEA4397842) | marine metagenome | biome: Polar Biome; feature: [SRF] surface water layer (ENVO:00010504); material: water (ENVO:00002006), including particulate matter (ENVO:01000060) such as... | depth 5 m | reverse complement strand
TGAAACAATTCCATACAGTTACTTTTTGAGTCAACATAATCTATACTGATGTCTATTCCCCACTTGGGTTTTAGGTTAATCATTTTATACAGTAGTTGCATGCCTGGAGCCCAATGACCTAGTTGTTCCAATGCATATCCGTGATAACCTTTACGTTCATATAAGTCTGCATGATTAATATGAGCACCTGTTTTTATCTTATCGTTGATATACCAGTCTTGTTTTATATTAGAATTATATGTGTTTGCGTCAGCATACTCTTGCTCAAGTAAGCATAAGTCATACCCGCTTTGGTCGAACCGTTGCAGGGCATCGGCGTTGGGACAAACCATATTCTCGATAGCCGCACCCCATGTGCCTTGTTGGTTGAATTTATTTTGAGTTAGTTTAAACTGCATACTTTTAGTATTTATGATAAATAAGTGTAACAGGAGTTTTAGACTATGAGAGAACTAAAAGACATCATTTCTGAATCATTCAGTAAAGAGTACGGCTACAAAGTTAAAGTTGCCAAAGATTGCTCTAGTGAAGATTTAGCAAAATTAGAAGCAATATTGTCAAAGTACAATATTGTAAGTGCTACTCCTTGGAAGAGAGCACCTATTCAAGAGAACCCAGTTGAGTTTTCAAGATTGAAAGGCGCAAACTTTACAAGTGAAGTATGTAGTACCGACGTTATATTAAAATACCCAGTCAATGACAGAGTACTAGAAGTATACGTTGCGGTAAACTTAGGCGTAGACCATGAACGTGTGTTATGTTATGCTGTTAAAGATCCGCGTAGAGTAGAAGCAGATATAGCCGCAGAAAGAAAGGCTACTGATGAAGACAGATATGTTAACGAAGACGATTCAGAGTTAACAAAAGAAGAACAAGCACATTATGAAAATGAGAACGTTGATGTCGATTTCAGTGAAGCATTGTTCGGTGAAGAGTACAATACAAAATTCCTAAAAGAACTACAAAGAATCAAAGACGAAAAAGGCGCAGATTACTTCCGTAACTATCCTACTAAGGATAACTTAATGGGTGAGAAGCATGCCGCAACAATGGACACATTAATGCAGACTCCTAACATGGGTAAAGGTGCAGAGTCAACTAAGCAGGTTGATGTTATCTCTCAAAGTGCGAGAAGAAACTAATGAATGACATAGACCTAAACAAGCGATTACTTGAAGCGTGTGGAGCAGGCATTTCAGATGTTTCAGACGGTACTTCCGAAAGCCACTCTTACAAAAAAGAATTCAGCACACAGACAGGGTCTGTAGTTGTTGATGCAAGTGCTCAATCAGTTGACGAACTTAAACTGTTATTACAGAAAGTTGGTATTACATTACCTGGCGGCGAACCAGCTGGACATGACCATGAAGAGCCAAGTACAGCAGTTGTTGTTCATCCAGATTACGAAGATCATGAACCTGTTGACGAACCAACTGACCCATACAACAGTGGTACACCTGCCGTTGCTGATAAACAGGTTCTAACTAACATACTTAGAGATAAACTTAAAGCATATCTCATGAACGGTTCTAAATAACAACAATCCCCCACACAAATCTACATAAATAACTGTATGCCAAAAGGAACAGTAGGTACAGAGCTTGTAAAAGGCGCATACGATAGAGTTAGTTATGATGCAACAATGCTGAAAGAATTTCAGGAATGTTGCGACCATGATACTGGCCCATCTTTCTTTATGAATAACTTTGTAAAGATTCAACATCCTACAAAGGGCGGTATATCATTTACCCCGTTTGATTATCAAGACGACCTTATTGAAAACTACAATACATATAGATACAGTATTAACATGCTGGGCAGACAGATGGGTAAGACCACTGTTGCCGCAGGCTATCTGTTGTGGTTTGCTATGTTCAGACCAGACAGTACAATACTAGTTGCGGCCCACAAGGCGGCAGGCGCAATGGAAATTATGCAACGTATACGCTATGCATATGAAAGTGTGCCTGATCATATTAGAGCTGGTGTAACTGAATATAACAAAATGAGTATAACGTTTGATAATGGTAGCAGAATTGTAGCAAGTACTACAACTGAGAATACTGGACGTGGTATGTCGTTAACATTGGTTTACTTAGATGAGTTTGCGTTTGTACCCCCACGTATTGCCGCAGAATTTTGGACAGCACTATCACCTACACTAAGTACAGGCGGTAAGTGTATAGTTACAAGTACACCTAACAGTGACGAAGACACGTTTGCTAGTATTTGGCACCAGTCACAGAAAACAATCGATGATTATGGCAATGAATTAGACTTAGGTATTAATGGTTTTAAAGGCTACATGGCTACCTGGGACCAGCATCCTGACAGAGACAAAGAGTGGGCCGACGCAGAGACTAGCAGAATTGGCGAAGAACGATTTAGGCGTGAGCATGAATGTGAATTTATTATATATAATGAAACACTCATTAATCCACTTTGCTTGGCCGATATGACTCATGTAGACACCCTATACAGAACAGGGCAAGTCCGTTGGTACTCTAGGCCCAAGAAAGATAACATGTATATCGTTACACTTGACCCTAGTGCAGGCACAGGCGGAGATAACGCCGCAATACAGGTATTAGAAATGCCTGCAATGAAACAAGTTGCTGAATGGTGCCACAACAAAACACCTGTTGAAGACCAAGTTAGAACTTTGCGACAAGTATTACAAGAGATTGATACATACGAGCCTAGTGATATTTACTGGACAGTAGAGAATAATACGATCGGTGAAGCGGCACTTGTAGTTATTAGAGACACTGGAGAAGAGAATTTCCCAGGACAAATGCTACACGATCCTGTTAAAGCACAAGGTAAACGTGGACGCAAAGGATTCCATACTAGTGCTAAAACAAAAATAGATGGGTGTATATCTCTTAAACGTTTTATCGAACAAAACAAATTAAAAACTTACAGCAAAGCATTTTTGCGAGAACTTAAATGTTTCGTTGCTAAAGGTTCAAGTTTCGGCGCACAGCCAGGCGAAACAGATGACTTGGTAATGAGTATGCTTATTGCTGTCAGAATGATTACTTTTATTGCGTCATTTGAAGACTCAGTGTATGAGGTTGTAAACCAAAACATCCGTGGCTTAGATGAAGTCAGTGATGATGACGATGATGTAAGTCCGTATGACGAGTACGATGAGCCCATGCCAATTGGATTGTTATGATAAATTCCGATGTCGTTTGTTGTTTCGGGCCGCCTAAAACAGGCACAACTTGGCTATACGAAAACCTTGTCCTAGATAGCAAATTTAATTCGTTCCACGGGATAAAAGAAATTAATCTTTGGCAGGACATGTTTGGCCTACCAGCCGCCGCACCGCATCCGGACCTCGAGGCTTATTCCCCGACATATAGCAGAGAGGAGTATTTTAATGCTATAGAAGATAGCGACACTCCTATACTTGATTTTTCATTGTGTTTCAGAGAAGCATTACTGGCCCCTGACAATGTAAAATCTTTTACAGATAGATTTGACGTAACATTTATTTGTGTTCTTAAAGATCCTATCGATATATTAATTTCCAGTATAAATTTTTTAAATGTATATGGAATTTTTAGCCATAGCCAAAAGCCAGAATCCATGCTACGGATGATAGAGCACAGTCAAACACTACGAATGCCAGTCGATCAGACAGGGCTAAAAGACTTCTTCAGTTTACCACAATACAGTGCGTGGCTTCCTAGTTGGGAAAAATATAATATAAAATATTTAGACTATGATAGATTAAATGATGCAAACTACGTTAATAGAACATTGGGCATAGATATAGAGTATCCTGTACTAACATCAAATGCTACTAAAAATAAAAGACTAAAAAGAGACAGAATGAATCCTGACACAGTACAAGTTTTGCAAAATTTCTATCAAACAGATATAGACTACATAACGGCTTTAAAAGATAAATACAAGTAGGAGATAGATAATATGGCAATAAGTGTAAAAACAGTTGCAGACAGAGTCTTTAACTTACTCAAAGGTTACGGCTACGAAGTAGATACTTTTGATAAGGACGGCGAGACAGTCGGCGACCCAGCAGAAGCAATCAGGTTCTTTGTTGAGACACCTAACTTACTTGTGACATTAAACGTAGCAAATGAAGAGATACGTTTTAGTGCATCAGAAAATACAGACCAAACTGATACGATCAGGGGTCAACTATCCAGCATTGCAAGAAAACACTTAATGACAATGGATTACAGATTATTTGGAAAATCGTTAAAACCAGCCAGCGAAACAATAAACATTAAAAAAGAGACAGATATGGAAAGCGTTCAAGAAGCAAGTTTAGGTTCATCATATGGATCAGCAAAAACAAGTTACCAACCTTTGGATACAGTTAAGTTAGTAGTAAAACATACTAAGGCTGTAAACGAAGAATCCCGTGGAGCTAGAAGTAGAAATATTAGTAAAATATTCATTCAGGCAAACGAGGAACGTTTCCTTTTCCCTAGTAAAAACTTGCAAGGCGCAAGAGCAATGGCAAGACATATTTACAACGGCGGCGCTATGCACGACTCAATTGGCGAAAGCATTGTGAGTATGTGCGGTGATTTAACAACATTAAAAGAATTTGTTAACTATGTATCTAAGCAAGGACTAATTAACGAATCAAACGAAGAATACGTTAGTGTTGCTAGAGAACACATTGAAGGTATAAAGAATACATTCAAGAAAATAGCAGGGCCTAAGTCTTACAGTAAAACAGTTGAAAGTTTAAGCGAATATGAAAACATTGAAATGGTTAACGAAGTAAACTTGGAAGACCACTTCACTGAAACACACTTTGACAACAAGGTGGGTAATGCACATGAAACACTTTCTAAGTTGGTAAACAAGAAGACAGCATTTGAAGGTTACATTATGAATGCAATCGAAAGCACAGACTTTAGTGGTGCAAAACAACTTATATCAGAGGATCCTATTGAATTCTCAGATCCACACGCTAAGTTAGGCTACCAAGTTAGTCAGTTAAGCAGTGTTGCTGGTGATAGCAAACTTGCTAATTACTTAGGTGGGATTGGTACCAAATTAACGTCAGGTGGTAGTTTAGATGCAATGGAGTACAGAGCAGTAAAGGCTTCGTTACTTTCAGCACAACAGCCACAACAAGCAACAATCACATCAAGCATTGCTGAAAGCGAAAATATTAAATACCAGAGTTTTATTGAAAGTTTCGAGATATTCAATAAATAGTAGTACAGGAAAGAAAACTATTTGTCAGCAATAGTATAAAAAGGTTGACAACATGGCAGAAAGATATTATAATAACCAAAGTTAATCCACAAACCCCAAAGGATTAGCGAATATGGCAAACATGGCAATTACAGGAGAAACATCATGGCAAATTTAGCAGATATCAGAGCAAAGCTCGCATCAATGGAATCGAAAGGTTCCGGTTCAAAGCAACAATCAAGCGGCGACAACGCCATTTACCCACACTGGAATATCGACGAAGGAACATCAGCTGTTCTCAGGTTCCTACCTGACGCGGACGTTGATAACACATTCTTTTGGCAAGAACGTCAAATGATTCGTTTAACTTTCCCAGGCGTAAAGGGTGGCGATATGAAGCCCGTAACAGTACAAGTACCTTGTGCAGAAATGTATGGAGACACTTGTCCAGTATTAACTGAGGTACGTCCTTGGTTTAAAGACCCAAGTCTAGAAGATATGGGCAGAAAGTATTGGAAAAAGCGTTCATATATCTTCCAAGGATATGTAACTGAAAACCCACTAAGCGAAACGTCACCTGAGAATCCAATCAGACGTTTTGTTATATCACCTCAGATCTTTAACATCATTAAGTCGGCACTTATGGACCCAGACATGGAAAATATGCCTACTGACTATATGAATGGTACAGACTTTAGAGTGATGAAAACAACTAAAGGTCAATACGCAGACTACAGTACATCAAAATGGGCTCGTAAAGAACGTGCATTAGATGAAACTGAACTTGCATCTATTGATACACACGGTCTTCACAACCTTGCAGACTTCTTACCTAAGCGTCCAGGTGCAGATGAAATTAACGCAATTAGCGAAATGTTTCAAGCATCAGTTGACGGTGAATTGTATGACGTCGAAAGATGGGGCAACTTCTACAAGCCATATGGCGTAGATGTTCCAGCAAGTGCAACACAGTCTACAACAGCACAAGTGCAGAGAGCGGCTCCAGTAGCAACTCCAGCACCAGTAGCAACTCCAGCACCAGTTGCTGTAGCGGCTCCAGTAGTAGAAGCAACAGCAGACATTCCGTTTGATGTTACTCCTACAGCGGCTCCAGTAGCACAGGCGGCTCCGGCTCCTGCAGTTGAAGGCGATGCAAAACCGAGTGCAGATGACATTCTAAACATGATCAGAAACCGTTCTTAAGGAGACGACCATGCAGAAACCATTTGACTTAACAAAGTTCAGAACAGGCATCACGAAAAGCATCGCTGGAATCAGTGCTGGCTTCCATGATCCGCAAGACTGGATATCGACTGGTAACTACACTCTTAACTACCTAATTAGTGGGGACTTCCAAAAGGGAGTTCCTTTGGGTAAAGTAAGTGTATTTGCAGGTGAGTCCGGCTCAGGTAAATCGTTTATCTGTTCAGGTAACTTAGTGCGTAATGCACAACAACAAGGCTGTCAAGTAGTATTATTTGATAGTGAGAATGCACTAGATGAAGACTGGCTACAAGCATTAGGCGTTGATACAACTCCTGAGAAATTATTGAAGATTGGCGTCTCGATGATTGACGATGTAGCAAAGACAATTAGTGACTTTGTAAAAGACTATAAGTCTAACTATGGTGACCTACCATATGCAGAGCAACCTAAATTACTATTCGTAGTGGATAGTTTAGGAATGTTGCTTACACCTACCGATGTTGCACAGTTTGAAAAAGGCGACATGAAAGGTGATATGGGTAGAAAGCCGAAGGCATTAACTGCCCTAGTTAGAAATACAGTTAACCAACTAGCACCACATCCAATCGGACTTGTTGCAACTAACCATACATACGCATCGCAAGATATGTTTGACCCTGATGATAAGATATCAGGTGGACAAGGATTTGTATATGCTTCAAGTATTGTAGTAGCAATGAAGAAGTTGAAACTCAAAGAAGACGAGGATGGGAATAAAGTTAGTACTGTACAAGGTATTAGAGCGGCATGTAAAGTAGTGAAAACTCGTTACAGCAAACCGTTTGAAAGTGTACAGATTAAAATCCCATACGAATCAGGCATGAATCCTTACTCAGGCATTTTAGAATTACTTGAGCAGAAAGGGATTGTTACTAAAGTCGGAAATAAACTACAGTACATCTCACCTGTAACAGGCGAAGAGATTAAAGAGTTTAGAAAGCAGTGGACTGAAGAACGCCTACAAGTAGTAATGGATGAGTGGAATCAAATCCCGGACGTTATCGAAACTGATGACATCTCTGATTTAGTTGATGACGAAACTTTAGTAGATGATCCTACACAACATGAAGAAGGGGTAGCATAATGAATCCTGATATTTTATTGTTAGTGAGCGTTTGGGATAGTGTTAAAAACTATGTTCCGAAGAAGGATCGTGTTGAAGCGGCAGAACACATAGTTCGAGTTTTCGATGAAGAGGCTGACCTTGGCAATATCGAAGATGAAGTAGCTACGTTTGATGCTGTGTTAAAGACAGCAGTTATCGGGCACTTTGCCTTTGGTGAAGATGAAGATGACGACGAAGACGACTGGGGTTAAAAATGGCAGGTTGGTACAATTCGGTAATAGCAGACTTAGGAAAAATTGTTGATTCAATTGACTACTTTGAGAATGAGTTGGACGAAGCCAAATACGAATGCCGTATAAAGGGGAGCCTGGAAAAAGCCAGTGCTTCTCTCCCAGGCATTACTGAACAACGCTTTAACCAGTTACAAGAAATTGAAGCAATCCTTGAACATTTACACATTGAATTGCGTAAGGAACGTTCTATAACATTCCGCAAATACTTAGAACATTATAACAGAACACTTAGCAGTAGAGATGCTGAAAAGTTTGTTGATAGTGAGGACAGTGTTATCAACCTAACACACCTCACTAATCAATACAGTCTGTTGAGAAATAAGTATTTGGGCATTATGAAAGGATTGGACACCAAGCAGTGGCAAATAGGTCACATCACACGTCTGCGAACAGCAGGCATGGAAGATATCTCAATAGGATAACTACCGTATATGATTTATGTGTACTTCACAGGTAGAATAAAAGACAAACGACAAATTATAGAAGCATCAGAACTTATGTTAGCAGAGTTATGTGTTAACTGTGACCATGATGTTGATATTGATATTTGTCTTTTACGACACTTAGACCAGCAAATGGCTGGCTATTGCTGGGGCGACTCGGAAATGATACACATAGAGATAGCCAGAAATAGTGAAGGTACACAATTTATGCGTGATGACATATTATTGCATCTTACACATGAGTTAGTACATGCTAAACAATTGATTGAAAAGCAGTTTGTGCCCCGGGCAACGCCTGATATACCTTATATGGAACTACCGTGGGAGCAAGAAGCATTTGGGCTAGAAGCCGCAATGTGTAAAAAATACTTCAAAATAGGTTGACTTATGCTTGCGATTGATGCTATACTATACGGGTAGTATTTAATAAATAAGGAGACATTTAAATGACAATTGACAATACACAAGATGATTTTCTGTTTACCTATGATTCAGTGAGACCTTACAATGAGAACTTCACTAACTGGCGCCTTAAGAACAGTGCTGAACGTTCAGCATACAGCGAGCAACAGTTAGCACCAGGTGAAGCTGAAGCAATTTTTGACAAACTATTTGGACAATATAAGTAATGACAACTCATGCAATGATTGATATCGAGACGTTAGGCACCAAGCCTGATGCTGTAGTTTTAACTATTGGCGGTGTTAAGTTTAACCCGTATGATAGTGAAGAACCACACACTCCCTTTAGTGTAAGATTAGACATTGATGAGCAAACTGCCCAGGGACGGGTAGTTGATCCTAACACCATCGAATGGTGGGGTAAACAGGACAAAGCAATACAGGACGAAGCATTTTCAGACGAGAATAGGACTCCTGTGTTGACTTTTATTGCAGACCTTAACAAGTGGTTAGTTGGCACAGAACTTAAATGGGCCCAAGGATCACGATTTGACTACGGTATCCTAGAGAACCTAATTGACCAGTTTGGACAGCATAAGAATTGGGCATATTGGCAAGAAGCTGATAGCAGGACACTAGGGCAATTAGTGCCTAGAGACTTGCGTAAAGACGATTCAGGCACTCAAAAGGACTTGCACTCAGCACTCGCTGATGCATACAACCAAGCAGTAGCAGTACAAAAAGCATATAAGCACCTAAATATCACCCAAGATTAACCAGAAAGATTGGTAAAAGGTTGACATAGGGTCGTATTGACTGTATAATATATACATATTAAACAATAAAGGACAGGAAAAAAGTTCAATAAAACTGGTAAAAAGGTTGACATGGACCCTGGAATTTAGTATAATATACACAAGTTAGTAAGAAGGGCTTACTAATAAATAATCATAATGTCGGGGATGACTAATATGACTAAACAATATGTAAAAATTAAGACTGGTACTTACCGCAAAAACGATATCGTTGATGCAGTATTTCCAATCATCAAGCCACTTAACATTGGCAAAAAAGGCGCCTTTATTACCGTAGACGGTAGTGAGGTATTGGGCGATAAGTTTTCGAGCATTAGAGTGCTTATACAAGATCCTACACAGGACCTAGAGTATGTTACTCCAAGTGTTTATGCTGAACAGCCTAAAATTGATAACACTCCTAAAAAGGAAGAAAACGAAGAACAAGCAATTGAGCGTATTAAAGAACGTTTTGATATCTTGGATCGTATGACACATGCTGTAGCAGAAGGCACGGTGCGTGGTATGATTGTTAGTGGTCCTCCAGGTGTTGGTAAGTCTTTTGGTGTAGAAACTGTATTAGAAGATTATGACATGCTTACAGAAGTTGCTGGCAAGCCTGCAAGAACTGAAGTTGTTAAAGGCTCCGTTACTCCAATTGGTTTATTCCAAACACTATATAATAATAGTGCGGCAGGTAACATACTAGTATTTGATGACTGTGATAGTGTACTGTTTGACGAAGTATGTTTGAACATGTTGAAGGCTACACTAGACTCAGGCAAGAAACGTTACATTACTTGGAAGTCTGAATCCAACGCATTGCGTAGGGAAGGTATTCCGGATAGGTTTGAGTTCAAAGGTGGTTGTATCTTTATTACTAACGTTGACTTTGAAAACGTTCGTTCTAAGAAAATTAAGGATCACTTGGCGGCACTTATGTCAAGATGTCACTACTTGGATCTTACAATGAACAGTATCTCAGATAAGTTCATTAGGATTAAGCAAATTGTGCGTGATGGCATGCTTGAAGAATACAAGTTCGGTGAAGAAGGTGACCAAGAAATTATTAACTTTATGTTAGATAATGCTTCGATCCTTAGAGAGATTAGTTTGCGTATGGTTCTTAAGATATCAGACTTACGCAGAATGGACCCTGCAAATTGGCAGGCACTATCCAGGACTACATGTATGAAAGGGCATATTTAAAATAAGAAAAATTGCTATCGTTTCCCTGGTGCTCGAACGTTAGTCATCCCCCAAAGTAGAGCACCACGAAGCCCGGATCCCCTCCGGGCTTCACCTTTATATACGAAAAGACTTGACATCAGTCATGCACTCCGTATAATTAGTAGTATAACAAAAAAGGAGAATACATGAACGAACTAATAAACCTTTGGAACAAACATACATTTAAGATTACAGCAGTAATAGTACTGCCTTTAATCCTAGCGTTTGGTATTTCTAAAGTACAAGCAGAAGAAAGTGAAATAGAAGTAATTACTGTAGTTGCCCAGCAAGTACAGAAGATTGAAACGGACCCAGTCATAAGCACTAGATTGATAAGTGCAATAATGCCTGCGTTCACATATAGTCCTGGCGGCTATGGTGGCTTTATAGGTTTCAATGAGCGTGGAGCTCAAACGGTCCACACCACAGTGTACACAAATGGCATACCAGCAAATGAGCCCGGGTCGGGTTGGTATAACTTTGGACATGAAATGGTGTCCGGTGAATCCGTGAGAATTATCTCTGGAGCAAACGGAGTACTATATGGTTCAGGCAGTATTGCTGGAACAGTACTAATTGAAGATGTTATTGACTCAGGTGTAACTGTTAGGACAGAAGGTACAAAGCCTTCATACCTCAGACTAGCACCAACTGACAATATTGAGTTTGTTAAGTTTAAGTCAAACAATAACTTTAGTGCCCGTAATGATAATACAGAATATGATGAGTACGACATGCAACAAGCAAAAGTATCCGTTGATGCAGGCGACTGGACATTCGACGGTAAGATTGCACAGTATGAGTACGACTATGATAATTGTTATACAGCAGACTTCAGTACATCAAATGCATGTGTAGAAGACGGCGACCGTTATAACTTTAGTATTAGAAACGACTATCTTACATTAGGCAGATCATACGTTGACAGTCAGTATTATACTGAAGGGATGGAGACTTACAGTAATGAAAGTCACAGGAACTTTATTAGAATTGCAGAGCATAAGGATCTTAGTTATGCAGTTAACATCGACTTTGGTATAGATGCAGAGCAACTGTACTATGCAACACAATCAGGAACAACAGTTAAAACATACGATGACGATAACTATGGAGCATTCCTAAGTATCAATGCGTCAGCAGTATTTGAATATAACTTTGGTTTTAGATTCGGCAACGATGGTCAAAATGCATTAAGATTCGGTCTAACATCAGGACAGTTTTATTTAAATGTAGGCAACAGTTTTAGAAAGCCTACCTTATACGAACAGTTTGGTGACGATTGGGTACTAGGTAACGCAGACCTGAAACCAGAAGAAGGTATAGGATACGAGATTGGCTTTGGCGCAATTCAGTTATTCATGTACGAGTTTTCAGAGACTATCGATTATCAGTCAGGCTTTATGTTAGCCGATGTATACGTCAAACCACAGTACTACAACGCAGGAGACTTCACTACACAGGGCTTTAGGTATATGCAAGAGTTTGGTGCATTTAATGTTATGTTAAAGTACACAGACACTGTGCAACCAAGAGTAGCAAAGTATGCCGGGGCAGTTAGTTGGAAACAACGTTACGGCAAAAATGAGTTCCAGATGCAGTATGCAGTTAATGTAGACAGGTCACCGAGTCCGTATGATGTGATTGATGGACCGTACTTGCCAGACTTGAATAAGTTAAACTTATATCTTACTAGGTATATAAACGAACAAGTAACACTTTCGTTGAAGGTTGAGAATGCCTTGGACGAAGAAGTTGAGATTGTTCCGTTTTATTCTAACCGTGGAAGAGAAATTAACTTGACATTAGGGTACAACTGGTAGTATAATACATAAAAGCAAATAGAGGTTCGAATGGGAAAATGTGTTCTAGAAATACGTGACGAAGTAAACGTTAAGTTCGTTGGACTTGATGTTAAGACTAGGCGTACAGTATCAGACGCTGTAAAGTACTTTTTACCATACGCATTCCATATGCCGGCTTACAAGTTAGGTCGGTGGGATGGGTGTGTTAGGTATTGTGATGTCGGCGGTAGGACATACATGAACCTACTTGATAAGCTCTTACCAATCGTACAAAACGCAGGCTACGAAATTGAGGTTCAAGATAATCGAAGTAAGTGGTCATTTGATTTCCAAGAAATATCTGAGACTAGATTCGAAGATACTGCTTGGCCTAAAGGACATCCTGCAGAAGGTGAGCCTGTTATACTTAGAGACTACCAAGTAGAAGTTATTAATAATTTTTTAAAGCATCCGCAGAGTATTCAAGAAGTAGCTACAGGCGCCGGTAAGACGCTCATAACAGCCGCCTTAAGCAGTATGTGTGAACCACATGGGCGTACTATAGTTATTGTTCCTAACAAAGACTTAGTAGTACAAACAGAGCGTGATTATAAGAACTTAGGACTTGATGTAGGTGTGTTGTTTGGAGACAGAAAGCAGTACGACAAAACACACACCATTTGTACTTGGCAGAGTCTAAGTATAATGGAAAAGAAAAGCAAGAAGTATGAAGCAGACTTCCCCATAGATGAATTTCTAGAGGATGTTGTTTGCATTATGGTCGATGAAGTACACAAAGCAAAAGCTGATGTGCTTCGTAACTTATTGGGAGGTGCATTTAGAAATGTGCCTGTCCGATGGGGACTTACAGGAACTATACCTAAAGATGAATTTGAAGCCGTTGGCTGTGTTACATGTTTAGGTCCTGTTCTGGGTAAGTTAGGTAGTAAGGAATTACAAGACAGGGGAGTATTAGCAAAATTAGATATTAGTATACTGCAACTGCAAGATGGTGTATTAGGTTTTAGTAACTATGCACAAGAACTCAAGTGGCTTGTAACAGACAAACAACGAATTACAGAGATTAGTAAAGTTATTACAGGTCTCAGCGAAACAGGAAACACACTTGTCTTGATTGACAGAATTGCTACAGGGCAGTTACTATCTGAGATGTTTCCTGAATGGGTGTTTATTAGCGGCCAGATGAAAGTGTCAGATAGGCAAAAGGAATACAAAGAAGTAAGTGAAATGAATAATAAGGTTATTGTTGCTACATATGGTGTAGCGGCAGTAGGAATTAACATACCCAGGATTTTTAACTTAGTTCTTTTAGAGCCAGGCAAAAGTTATGTGCGTGTAATACAATCGATAGGTAGAGGCATTCGTAAAGCCGAGGACAAAGATTATTTAAATGTTGTTGACATTACGAGCAATTTAAAGTATAGTAAAAAGCACTTGACTGCCCGTAAGGCATTTTATAAAGAACAAGGTTTCCCGTTCCAAGTGACCAAAGTGGAGTATAAATGAAAATATTAACAGTAGAAAACGATGTATATGAGATTGATCATGTACCCGATGAAATAGACGACATACGATTTTGTGTATTTGACACAACTGAACCGGATTGGATGGATTATTATTTCCTTCCACTAATCTTCTTAGAGAGTTTTTATGCTCCAGCTATATGTTTACAAATAGGTGAGAACACAATTCAGATGCCTATGGATTGGAGTATAGTAATCACAGATGAAGATTTAACAGCTATCGAAGTAGTGCCATTAACAAGTTTAAACAATAGGGGATTCCAAACAGCAACGTTAAATCCGTTAGGCAGAAAAATGCTCGAAGCCGAAACAATACAGATTACAAACATCTATCAAGATGTTAAGTGGTTCTTCCCTAAGTTGAAGAATGGGCATTTATTAGTAGCACCCTTGGAAAACAAACCAAATCCCAAGTGTGCATTTTTTGTAAAAGAAGCCAATAAGATACCGAATGATATCGACATTGGCGACTTGTTAGATTAGGAGGAAGAGATGAGTTTAGATAAAGATATAGAAAAAATGACGCAGAAACTGAAAGGTAAAAAAAGGCGTTTTAGAGTTGAAGCAGGGCACCGAGGTGGCGAAGTAGCAATTGGTAAAGTTAGTGCAGACTTTGTAGATCATTTTATAAATCCAGACGACGGCGATGGAGACTTGATAGATTACGTTACCAGTTTTGATTGGGATGAAGTAGATGAGTCAATTCCAGTACCCTACGAAGATTTTGAATCTTGGACAGAGACCACAGACATTGAA
>TARA_B110000971_G_scaffold221886_1_pt1 | contig 14760 bp, 10 predicted proteins | sample TARA_B110000971 | Tara Oceans TARA_B110000971 (sample SAMEA4397842) | marine metagenome | biome: Polar Biome; feature: [SRF] surface water layer (ENVO:00010504); material: water (ENVO:00002006), including particulate matter (ENVO:01000060) such as... | depth 5 m | reverse complement strand
TTTTTTTTTTTTTTTTTTTTTTTCAAACCCTAACTGCGTCCCTATAAATATTTGTATGAAGCCAGTGCAACGTGTTTATTGGTGTTTTGTGTCTATGTGTGTTTGATGTCGTCTTACCTTATCGGCAGTGCATCGATGTCGGACAACCTTTTGACATTTTATATTAGTTTGGAGGTGCTTTTTCATGTTATTCTGTGTTCTGTGTTTTGTGCCTTTCCCACGTCGTACCGTTTTCGTTTATGGTTGGTGTTACGCGTTGCGTTTTCCGCGTGGCCTACCTTGTATATGGTGTACGAGTATTTGGACATGGCACAACCCCAATCAGCCCTGATGCGGTGGACCAGCACAGTGGCGTGCGTGCAGGGCATCTACGCTTTTGTAATGTGTATTAGTTATGTTTCGATCATGCGACCACCTCGGAGGGATTGGGAACCCATGCGTGTAGAAGTTATGTAATTACAGTATTTAGTGGAGGTGGAGGATAAAAAAGAACGAAATGTATGACGTGATTGTGATTCTGTCCACAGCGCTGCTGGGACTCGTCTTTTCTTATCTTGTGGTCACGTTCTTTAATGTCGAGAGTAACGCCAACGAAGGTCTCGTGCGCGATGTGCAGCAAATGGGGTTGCAAATGGCGACGCTGAGCGTATCTGTTGTCTTTGGACCCATCAATGGTGTATGGGGTATTGGTTCCGACTTGGGAACGATGGCCACCTCCCGGTGGAAGTGGCTTGTCGCTGGCATCTTGTTTATTGGCGTGACATTTCTGCAACACTACTACCACTCTGATATACTCTCCGTACTGGACGACAGTTGGACGTGTGCGGTCAAGCCAATCCTGGAGAACGTCGTGGAGCCTTTCTTGAACATTTTCCGCGTGCTCTACGCGCTCGGCGCCCCGATTGGCAATGCGTTTCTGGTGGTCCATGGGCAGTTCTTTCGCGGGTGGGTAGCGGTCTTAGCCAAGTGTGGCCACGTGAGACTGTTTGATTTTTTCCTGGAATTGTCCAAGGCGGCGATCAGCTTTATGGCGGCGACGGCGAAATGGTTTGGGGCCGGTGGAGCACTCGGCGAACACAACAATTTCATTGTCAACGACTACAATATTACGAAGCCCGTCAACCATGCCATGAAGTCGGTGGTCGTGCTGCAAGAGGCTTTAAGTTGCGCGTGCTACAGATTTCGACCCATCTTTAAGACGGCCTTTTACATTTTCACGAGCGACCATCTTGCACCGTTTGTCAGCAATGTCTTTGAAACAGGGGTGCGGGCCCTACAACTGGTGTTTCGCATTCTCTATCGTGAGTTCCCGGACATTTACCGCGTGACATTTAAGCTGGAGAGGGCGATATTGGAGCTAGGGTTATTGTCTGACGAGTTACTGTTCCACACGTTGGAGAACTTTGTGCAGTTAATTCTCCAAGTTGACGACCTGGACAAAAAGGATCAGTTTCAATTGTCCCGTTATCCCGCAGAAGCGTTGTTCACTTCGATGTCTCACGTCGGTGTCGCCATCACGCACGCTGTGGCTACATTGACCATTAACGGACCGTTGACGTTAATGGCGTCGTTTTTGCCGACAAAATCTGCGTTTACCCCGGAAACGTGGTCGTTGGAAAAGTCAGTGTCCCACCTTCACTTGGCAATATACGATGTGTCGGCACTGGTGCAGTGGCTCATTTACGTCGTGGAGCATCTCGTCATGAACTCGAAGAACATTGAACAGGTGTTTCGTTCACCGACGACACCGGTGCATCTGTCGTGCGATTGGGCGCGCGACGTGGAGAAAGTGGTGGACGTCGACCTCGGTTACACGGTCGGGTGCTCCATGTACAACTTGGGCATCATGACGGTCAACCTGTGGTATATTGCGTATGGTGCCTCGATTGAACTGGCCACAAGGTCAATCTTTACACACCAGCAAAACGTGTTTCGCACGCTGCAACGCTGGGAAGGGTCCTCGATTTCTAGAAATAAAGTCTTCACGTGTGAAGAACGGCGCGACATGTTGGCGTATGATTATACCGACCCCAATCCAGTCACTGCGTACAATGATAGTGGAGTTATTTGGACGCAAAACCGTGGTTTGTGCCAGTGTAATATGTACTACAATACGACGCGCCCAGAGCACGCCCGTCCGTACGACCCATTCTGTGGCCAAGCGAATTTGAATTTCGACGTCTTTGCGCCGGCGGACGCGTTGGTGATGCACGTCTTCCATGGTGTTTTTGGTCCCGGGTTTGGCGACGCAGCGGCGTACGTGCCCAAGCTGAACAAAATCGACATTAAAATACTGTCGGTGTCCAAGTCTATTCCGCTGCCGATTGTGCTGCCTCCCATATCCCGCACCGTCATTGAGTCGGCACGCGTGTTGTTGCGCGTTGTTTTTTCTTTTGGTGACATTGTCACCGGAAATTACTTTAATTATCCGGTCAACTGTGGCCATGGCATGAACAAAACTCAGCTTCTCGCACAGTGGAAAGCCACCCACCCCAACGAACCCGCGACGACCGACGAAATTATGCGCTGGACACCGTGCAAGAACCGTCAATACACGTCCACACTGGAACGCCTGCCACTGTGCGCCAGTGGTGAGGGCACCAGTGGCAACGACAAATCGAACTGTATGTGCTCGTACACCGAGCCGCTGACTGCCAAGTCGCAGTGTCGCTGCATCGCCCGCTATCCCGACTTGGACGTCACTTCGGCGTCGGGTATGGTTGGCGACCTGATCGAGGAGCGTTTTACATCTGAATCCGTGTCTCAACACTGGTGCAATTCCATGACACTGGAGTGGACGTTTCAAAACGCCGCGGCGTTTACGTCGGCGCTCGACTACATCGTGTCGCTTGGCCCCGTGAATCCCAAGTGCAACCTGGTGGATGAGCTCTTTGACGGCAAACCCATGACATTTAACGAAACAGAACAACGGCAACGTGGGACCTATCTGATTGCGACAACGCCAACTTTGCAATTCATGAGTGAATTTGTGGACACAAAAACAAAACTCAACCACCTGTCCGAACTCTATGGAGAAACGCAATCGGACTGTACCATACAGCCTGGAAAGTGGGTCACTACGACGGACGCGTACAATCATTCTCAGACGGAATGGCAGGACGCCGAGTGGTCTTGTGACAGCACCGATTTCGTGTCGTTGGCCGGGTTGGACCCGCGCAATCCCACGACTACAAGCGACAGTTTGAAAACACCTGGATGTCGCATCTGGGCACGCGACGACTTTTTTTGTTCGGCGGGCCTGTTCGTGCGCAGCAGTGCGCGCCTGGGTCAGAATTCTGCACGCCAACTGGTCAACGATGCAATTGCCGTCCTTGCTGGTAACTTTGAAGACGTGACGTTGAATGTGATGCCTCGTGTTTGTGATTATGAGCGTATCTGGGGCTCGCTCGCCGGTATGGTCGCTGGCATTATTCCGAACATCGGCGAGACTATGAAACTCATCCTAGCGCGGTATCTCACCATTATCTTCGAAACCGCCTTCGTTCTTCTTGTACGCAACGGTGTCACGCTGTTCAACACCGCCTTCCACATCATTAAAACACTGGTGGACACGTCCGCGAGCAAGGCGTCTATGGAAAAGGTCTTTAAAACAGGGGTGAATAATCTCGTGAACAATTATTTGTGGGTGGTCAAGTTTTTTTTCACGACTACCGGGCAATTCTTGGACGAAATTGCCACCGATGCGGGTAAAATTTGCTTCTCCATAGTGAAAATCCTCGACGTGGTGGAAAAGAGTCTAAAGGAGGGACTGATGGATATTGTTGCAACGTTTGGTGAAATGGTGTTCCAAGTGTTTGCCATCTTTACGGGCGACACGAGTCAAATCGATGGTTTTTTTGATAATTTCTTTTATTTTTGGGTGGAGTTGACGGAAATTTTGCTGCAAGAAGTGTGGCAAATTCTTGACAAAATCTATGATTTTTTCGGCGGTATTGGTGATTTTTTCCGCGTTCTCACGTGGACCGTCTGCGAAGCGATAAACGCCGTGATGGAGGCTATCAATACGTCGATTCAAGTACTGTGCTTCGATTTTTGTGACGGCATAGGTTGGAAAAATATGAAGTGTTATAAGAAACCGCTTGGGGCTTCACGCGGCGCACACGGTCCGGGACGACTTGCGCACCACATGTTGCAGTCACACGACAATCGCAATATTACGCGCGCCGTCGCCGAGAAGTTGGACTGGTCCGGGACGTCGAAATGTGACCACTTTATGGAAGCCGCAGCGGCCTATACCTATTCAGAGTTACGCCCTCTCGAGAAAGCCCAGTGGTTTGAATGTCTCGAATTGAAGCTTATCGGTGTTGAAATGGCCAAAGTTCTACAGGCGCCACATTTTCCCACAGATATCATGTACAATTGGAAACGCAAGTACACACTGGCGTACGATGTTGTGCGCGTGTTCCATACCGTTGCACACGACCTCGTGCAGCGGGGACAAGTTGACTGGAACAGTATTCGCATGTCATTGAACGACAAGGGCCTTGACGCCGACATGTATATGAATCTCTTTCAAAAAGCGTCGCGCGCTGTCATCTCGGGTGTCAAAGCCATCGAGATGGACCCTATTGCGAGGCACCTCGCACGACACGCGGACAAACAATACGACAACCCCGCAAACCCCTCCATGACGGCACATCTGTGGCGCGCCTTTCAAAGCAGTCAAAGTGTCTACCGTGACACGACGCGCATTTGGACCCAAGAAGACATGTCGAGGCAAATGTGGACAGCGGTCGATGCTTCTCACGACGTCCACAGTCATCTGCACCAATGGTGGACCACTCTGGACGCGACTGTACATGGCGACTGGTCCACGGGCCGTGTCATATCCCACTTACAAAATACATTTCGCCACCACTGGTCTGAAAAAGATGTAGGTCTTGGACAAACCCACGCCCGTGAGGAGATGCCCACGGAATGGCTCGGCATGCCACTGCGGACCTCCATTCTCAAATGTGTCAATCGCACCGAATATGTGTCGTCGTGCGTAGACTGTGCCATCGTCGATAATCTTATCGAAACTATCATACAACAAACCAATGGCGTCGTTGGCTTTTACGGAGATAGCTTTCCAAAAATCATCGACAACGTCTCCTACTACTTTACGAACGAATTGCCCAACTATGACAGCGACTTTTTCGGCGCCCAGTTCAGCAAACTGACGTCGAGTCGGAGCGCAGTTCCGCCGTTGCATGCCACCTATCTGCGCTGGCGCTATCACGTACTCAACGACTGGGTCTACTTTGTGACCAACATCACCGAGTTCACACTAGATTGGAACAACGCCACGCGTCAGCAACGTGCTGACCAACAAGTCCGTCACCTCATCAACGCCACGCGCCTGTTTGTGACCGGTATCAACGAATCGTACGTACCATTTTATGGTTACAGCTTCAATTACATGTACAATGAAATGTTATTCGGTTCGTGTGATTTGGACGCAACACTTTTTGTGACGACAACAACACAAGACCAACGTCTCTCTCGTATGGATATGGCCCTCCTGATATGTACCGTACTCTCGGCCGTTCTAGTGACCAACGCTTACTGGTCGGTGTTTCCACTCATGTGGCTCGTCAATACCATTGTCATTAGCCTCATTGTGGTGTACGTCTACCTGTACGTGGTGTACGGCTATATGATAGCGTGCGTGCCGATTATGCCGTACACTCTCTTCGAAGACGTGTACGCCTGGTACGAAATGCGCATCAACCCGGGGTGTTTTTACCATTTACTGCCGTATCTAGCGTCCGGAGCCTCTGAAGACACCTGTACTCATTGTTCAACGCCGCCCGTCTACAAAGATTGTAACACGTACACAGTGGTCAACCAAACAGGCGACATGCTTGGCCTGAATGAACTCGTCGACAACTACAATATCTTTTGGCCCTCTCTGTTTTGGGTGCGGTGGCAACTTCCAGACGTCGCGACATGGTTTGTCAGAAATGCCATTCTCGACCTGCATTCGCCCGTGGGAAAATTGGCACTGGGCGCCTGGCAAAACGAGGCCATCGACCCTGTCTGGATTGACTGTTTTTACGCCATGTGGCTCGACAACATTCTCGCCGGCATGGCCGTCACCCTCGCGACCTACATCTCGTTCAGAATCACTATCATTACCGTGCAAACTCTCATACGCGCCGTTCTGCTGGCCTGCTACTCTTACCAAACACTAGGTCTCATCAGTGAAACTGTAGAAGATTATACTATTTAAAATATATAATGTTTGTTAGTATTTAAAAATTGTAAAATAGACCCAGGGGTCATACACGCCCACTCGTAATAGCCCATATTATATTCGAACAGTTTCTTGGTGCGCGCTACGCCATAATGATGTCCATAGTTCCCGCTGAGTGAGTTTTTCAGCGTGCTGAGTTTGTACAGCTGAATGGCGGCCGTGTCGGTACCTGCACGCTGCTTGAGAAATGCCTTGGACTCTATCTCGTAGCGCTTGAAGAGTGGGTAGTACACGTGATTCATGAACGGGTCAAACGCACCATTCAACCGTGTGTTGCGATGTTCGAGCACCTCGTGAATCGACCGAAACAAAATGCAGCAGTCGACCGACCGGTTTTTGCCGTAGTTGGGCCGCGTCGTGTCGTACAAAAAACGCGGCTCGGACACCACCTGCTGCCCGACACAAATGGACGACCAGTCAAAATCGATAAACAAAATACGCTTGTTGTCCATGTCGTAATACACGTTGTTAGCGTGACAATCGCGATGTGTAAACTGCGCCGTCTTTTGCATGCACTGGAGCGCCCGGCAGATGTTGTGCATCATAAACCACAGGCCACGGTTCCAAAAGTGTGACGGTCTATTCTTCACCAAGTAGCGATTGACCCACTTGTACAGACTCGGGCTTGTCAGGTGTTCTGAACAAATCGCCACATCACCGTTCTCCATCAGAGACACGAAATGAAGCTCTGGCACGTACGTACGACACCGGCGTCCTAACAAATAGTGAATCACGCCGTCGAGGATGTAGCGAAGTTTCATGTAGGGGTCGCTGGTGGTCTTGATGACCACCCGTTTGCCCCGATGGCGACAACCCAGCCACACGGTAGACTTGTCTCTCTCCGACTTTTTAGCGTCGCGGACGTTAATCTCCTTCTCCCCACCGTCGCCGAGCCCCACAAAGGCGCGCGGCTCGCGCGCAAGTCGAACCATAATGTCAAACGCCATGCGAAACAACGACAGCGTGTGTTCCGTGTGAAACAAAGACTTGGGCCACCGCTGCTTTCGCACAGTCACCATCATGCCCGCCAACTTCTCAATATGGCACCGCTTATCCGGTTTGGCAAACACAGGGCACCCGTGCTCGTCAAACCCATACAGGGAGTTGCGCAACGTGTAGGAGACCTCGGAAACCTCACAAGGAGACGCCAACGCAGACATGAAGCCCTCGATGGGGAAGCCGAAGGGGGTGGTGACTTGGCGATACATGGCGAGTATAGAAAATGGACAATTCTATTTATATTTAGCAACAGGCAATTTTCCTGCGTTTTCGTTCGACATCCCGCAGTGTCTGGCGTTCCATTTCGTGGTCGGTCCATTTTCGTATACGTTCGTCTGAAATGTCGGCTTCACCGTGCAACATCCATTGAAAATTTTTGGCGTTCCGTGAAATCCAGGTGGGTTTGGTACCGTGTAGAATGAGGTCTACCATGCGCGTGCGGTGCTCACGGTCCATATACAGCACGCCGCACGCATTACATAACGTACTTGACCCACACGGACCCGGTCGCCACGTCGGTGAGACCATCGTGTGACAACGAGTACACGGCTTTTTAAATCGAGACATCGACCCACTCTTACCACCCGCCCCCCCCACATCTAAAAAAATAGACTTTCTATGATAGTCTTGAATAATATAGGACACTACTTTATTCAATAGACTATCCATACTTTTTTGCGACCACCCGGAGTCCACGTTTACCACACCACATAAGTTGCGCATAATCTCCTTCGAATATTATTATCATAATCCAACACGCCGCTCAATGATGTCTACTGCCTACCGCGCACCTGCTGATGCCAGTTCCGAGGACGAATGGGAGGATTCCGACTGTGAGGATGCTACCCCGGCTGAATTTTCCAGCAATCTGCACCCACCCACCAAATCGACCAAGACGGGTAAACGCAAACGTACGGAGTCTGACGACGAACTCATCGACGACGACGACGACGACGACGACGACGAACTCATCGACACTCTGGCACGAGAACTACTTGGTGACGGGAACGTCAAAAAACCCCGTACCGACGAAGCCAGCCTGGCGACTCCTGAAGAACCCAAAAAACTCACGGAACTTCGTCGTGGTGTCAAGTTTGAGCACTTTAACTTGGCCGAGACCGGCGCCGTCGTGTGGCGCGACGAGCCGGCCCAAGGCAACGACCCGACCATTGTCTGGGACGGTCAGATGCCGGGCGGTGCGACCGAGTGGTTCGTCTTGAGCATCTGGTTTGGCGGCCAGCGCGCCACCAATACAGTCATCGCGACCCCCGAGTTCAAAAAGGGTCTCTTTCTGACACAGCATCAGGAGCGTCATCAAGACCACGAATTGGCAAAAAATCAATTGTGGATACGCGCCGACACGCTCAAAAACAAAGCCAACAAAATCGTCTTCCACAAAAAGCGCTGGCCCCTTGGGCGCCACTACATGTCCAGCACGAGCAGCAAGCACGTCCCCATGTTCATGATGACACTGGCGCCTTTCGTCGACGGAAAAGTGGACATGGACCGCGCTGTGCGCACCGAAAACTTTCGCATCTGTAGCAAACGCCAACCGGCGCAGTTGCGCGCCGTGCGCGGACTCCCAACCACTGGCCATGTCACCACCGGCAACATTCGCCGCAATAAACACATTGCCCGGCTCGAAACGGAAAACCGTGCACACGCTGCCCAGGTTGTCAAGGTCAACGCCGACAATCGTCGCCTTGCTATTCGCGATACACAACATACCAAAGGGTTTGAACACCTTCTTAACGTTGCAAAGCATATGAAGGCCAATCTCACGCAAAATGACAGTCTCACGCTCGAAGTGCTCAAGTTTGTGTCGGGCCACATCAAGACCACGGCACGCTCCAAACGCGCCATGTGCTAAAGTGCAAAGGTGCGCGGAGAACGACCATTCTGGGGAGACCATATCAACATACGAGTCACCGTATCTACAATGGCGATAACTAACCATATATCTAGGCGCGTAATTGCCACTAAAATATACAGTATCGTACATAACCACTTGTAAAAATTGTAGACCGTTAACCAAAAGACGTCGGCACGTGTCCATCGTTTCTCTTGTATGTGTTGACGCTCAAACGGTCGTCCAAATGTTTCTTCTATGTAGACATGCACCACTTGAAATGAGACAAGGCACACAATAAACCCTAACCACGACGCCCATGACTCCATATTGACAGAGCCAACTCGTAGTGGTGGGCCCCAATGGAAGAACTCGGCCCAGGCGTCCTCAAACCACAGGGCACCGAAACATCCAAAAGTGACCAGCAGTACACCAACCAGTAGACATTCTGACATAATGTTTAATCAAAAAAAACTTGTATAAATAGTCGCGTTTTGTACCTAGGAAATGAATGACTCGGACCAAAACCATTTTGATGGTCGCAAATATGGTCACATTATGGATGGGCATCGCGCTCATCTTTCGGGGCTTTGCTACCATGAACAAATCCAATTATAGACCCCCCAACACGCCCCCTGGGTGGATTTTAGGCATGATGTGGATTGGCGCCGGCGCCTCGGTCGCGTGTATCTGGCTCGTCTTCATCGCCAGCGCCCATGTCGACCAACTCCTTTCTGGAAAACCACGGTGGACGCGCACGCGCTTATTCTCCTCCGGACTCGTACTCTTTGCCGCCACCGTGTTGGGCATCGTTGGCACGTATTCAACGTGGAAGCACCCGTTCATACTAACACCGTGTGACTGTCTAGAAGATGAGTTTGGACCACAGTGCTTGCCGTGTCCATGCAGCGCCCACGGCGTCTGTAATGACGGTGTTTTCGGCGACGGGAGGTGTGCTTGCAATCCCGAGTGGGCAGGTGCAACCTGCGATGTCTGCGCACCGCGATTTCGCGGCGACGACTGTGACGCGTGCTTACTCGGGTGGCAGGCCAACCTTATTACTGGTGAGCGTTGTGCGCAATGCGCGCGTGGTTACACGGGCGAAAACTGCGACAAGTGTGCTGCAGGATGGCAACCGTGGACTCATAATTCCACCTTATTTCCCAAAATTAGGGACCACGACGGACGCCATATCTGCGACGAGTGCCAAGATAACTATTTTGGTTACGATTGCACGCCGTGTCCCTTTGGCAACGACGTGCCAAAAGTGACGTTGCTACGAAACGCACCCATCACCAACACGTCGCGCGTCCGTGACGCCATGGGAAAATTGGGGAGAGTATTTTCCATGAAAGTGGACGGCGTTGCCACTTGGCAATACGACCCAAGCGCCCTCGACATCGAAACACGCATCGTCGTTCAAATAAAGTACGACGACACATCGTCTTCCGACATCAAACTGATCGACATCGACGGCTTCCAATGTAACAACCGCGGCACGTGTCGAGATGACCGCTGGCATCTCGACAATCACCCAGATTGGTCTAGAATGTGCACGTCAAACGGAGAAACGTGCTCAACACACGCCGACTGCACCGTATCCGAAAACTGCCGGGGAAGATGCACCGCAGACCTACCCATCCCCACAGCATGGGAAGATTGGGACTCCTCCGCACTTCCGTGCGCCTCGGACGAAGATTGCCAGGGGCCCGCGCGATTGAATTTTACCAGGGGACGCTGTGTACAACGCCAGTGCTGCGAGCAAAGTCGCCACGGAGACGGAAAATGCGACTGTGACGCGCAATACTTTGGCAACGCCGACTCCACAAAAAGCCCAGCTTGTGACTTTTGTCCCGGATACGACTGGCTCACCGGCGAAAAAAACACCATCTGTATGGGCAACGGAGACTGCCAACCTTCTTTAGACACCAACGGAGAGTACGTCGATATGCGCTGTGCCTGTAAAACGACACAGTACAGCGAAAACGGAATCATCGACGACGCTAGACTCGTCCGATGGTACAAAGACTTTTGCCAATGTGGGGACATGGGCAGTGACATGAAGTGTCAGGTCTGCGCCCCGGGGTTTTACGGGCCAGACTGTGCGTCGTGTCCAGGGGGACCAGGACTTGCCAGAACATGCGGTGGACACGGAACATGCGACGCAGGGGTTAGCGGCACCGGAGAATGCTCGTGTACCGTCGACTACAAAACTGGAGCCTGGACACTCGCCGACTACCAGCCAAGATACAGCGGCGACACCGTCTATCGCTCCGCGAATGGTTCGTCAAAAGTATGCACGGAATGCGTTCCCAACTTTTATGGGCACCGTTGTCAACCATGCGAGCCGCTTGCCATCATCGCTGCCAACCAACTGGAAGACGTGTTTCAACCGCCAGACTCATTCCATACCAATGTTCCCACTACACAATATACGTCACTGTGCCACACTGTCAACGAAGAAGACCCCATATGTACACTCGCTTGCGGAGGCGGTGGATGGTGCGACTGGGGGCGCAAAGGCACAGGAAAGTGTAAATGCTGGTCCAATATACCAGATAACAACTATACTTGGAACCCACTGGACAATGTCTGTGTCGTCAATGAAACCCACTATTGTTTGCCCAACGACATCTCATGCATACTAGACACACCGTCGAACGAAGTCTGCCCAGCACTTGGCGCACACCCCAACGGGTGGTGCGAAAATGCAAAAACACGCGGAAGGCTCGACTACGTACCGTGCACTACAGACTCGGATTGTGGAAGTAATGGGGACTGTATAGCTTTTCAAATGGCACACTGGATACCCATCGATGCCGAAGAATCAACGTGCATTAAAAACCCTTGACAGACCCCACAAAAAAAAAATCACGGCCACTGCGTGTTCGTGTCCGGAAGATTAAGCCGTAAGGCGCGCGGGAAAAAAAAAAAAAAAAGAGTGTAAACACGTGCGTAAAATGTTCTCGGAATCAGAAAGAATCGTTTTTATTGTATATTTCTGAGATTAAACCAATTGTAACACCTATACCCTCTCTTTGTTTCGTTTTTTTTCGAAATTCATTGCGAAATGTCGATGTTGTTGCGCCCCAAATCATACGAAACATGTACCGATAAAACGGACGGACGTACGCCGCGTAATACACGGCGCTCAAGCCTTGGTTGTCCAGCAGCGTGACGTCTGCACCATTGTCGAGCAAGCGCCACACAATGCGCTGCTTCTTGTAACGCACGGCCCACATCAGCGCGGTTCGCCCGACCCCATCTCTTTCATTCACACTGCTAAAATCACGTACATCGCCAAACGTGTCTTCTTTGATGGCGCGGATAATCATTGGCATTCGCTTGCGCACCGCGGCGGCACGCCTAGCACGCGAATGCGAATGTGCCGCGTTCAGAATGGCGACACGTCGCCAGTCGCGTGTATCTTTACAAAACCAACCCATACTGCAAAGCTATCCTCAAATATTTATAGTCGAGACCACAAACTCTATTTGCGATAGAAACAGTACATATTCTATTCATATAATTTTTACCATACACAGATTACCTATACTAACATCAAACATGGAACTATTTTGGATTGTCGTAGCACTTTTTGCCGCGTACTGGTTAAAAAACGGAGGCGAAGTTGAAGAAGATGATTCAGAGAGTGGGTCTGAGTGCGAAAGTGACTGTGAGAGCGACGAGGACGTCCTTGAAGACGCCAGCACGGAATATGTCGAACCAGAACCCATCGGCTACTCGGACATTCCCTACAAGCGCGGGTGGTCGACCAACACGCACGTGATGGTGCATTACCCTCCGAATATGATTCCCGCAGAACACCAGAATGAAGACGAATACTACTACGGAAAGATTCGCAGGCGCCAGGGCTGCAATTTTGAAGTCTATTTTCCCCAAACCAAGAACACGGACATCCTTAGTCCACTGGACCACGACTGGCACTATGCCACGGACATTGATATTGAACAGTGGGACCAGAAACAAACATTTACACTCGAAAAAAAGACACTGCGTCCCTTCAAAATGCAACGCGAGCACGTGGGGTCGTGGAGAGGTGCCCAAACGAAGCGGACAGTGGCCACATCGCTCCGTGTATGGTCCATAACAGGGACGCCCCATGTCTACGTCGGGCATTTGGGTGTCTACGAGTGTGTGTCCGTCGATTCCAACGGCACATTATGTCCGGTGATTGGCATCCCAGAAGTGGAATACTTTATTGGGCGCCGTAAAAATAAAAAGGCGACGAATTTCCGCCAGTTTACACCCCTGTTCAGGGTCGATACCGAAGAATATAGTTCTTATGACCGCAACCCTGCATATAAGTCAGTATATCCAACACTAACGAGAGACGAGTTACATTAATATGTTAATAAAATACTTCATCTTGGTCATCATGACCAGAACATTGCTAAAAACACTAGATTGGACTTTCGGTCCAGTACAAATCGTGGGGTCCTGTTGCCTTCCAAAAAGCGACGTGGAAATAAAATTAACGTCTTCGTTTTTTATACCGACGTGTAGGACTTGGCGAACGTCTACGGTCGTAACGGCGACGCGGGGGACTGCGGGACCGACTGCGGGACCGACTGTACGAACCCCGCGGGTCGGGACTTTGTGCATCACTGCGACGTCCGCGCGAAGCTGCGCCTTCAATGCTCTCAATCTCACTCTCCCCACGCTTGAAGAAAGGCGCGGGGTCGTTACTCTTCACGCACGCATCAAGAATGTCGACGCCGATTTTATAGTGTCGAAACCCACGCACGAGGCCCCAAAGCGTGATGCAAATATTCGGATGACCCCCGCGCTTTTTTTCCACGGCCTTGGTTATCTTTTTCGCAAACCCGTAATCAATAATGTACGGACGCCGACGCTCGTCCAACATGACGTTGAGCGCGTTCATGTCGCCTTGCATGACTTTGGCCTCGTCGAGACGCCCCATTAGAGCACAAAGCATATACTGCAGCGATTCGGGCATCTCTTTGTCTTTGTACTCGTTGGCCACAAGAGTGTCCAGGCAATGCATCACAATGTATTTTTGGTCAGTGTTCACACCATACACCGGGGGCGCCACGCCGTGGGCGGCGGCGAGCTGCTGGAGCTCGGCCTCTTTCTTGATTTTGTTGGACGATTTCGTTGTTTTAAAGGTCTTGACAGCGACCAGGGCAGAAGCAGGCACGTCGACGTCGAGGTTCAGGACGGGTCCCTGATATGCGCTTGTAGTTTCGGCCAGGAACGTCTGGCCCTCTTTGCCGTCTTGACCCAACTGGTCAGCATTGTCGCGGAGTTCGGTACGGACAAAATCGACAATACCTTCCATATTCACACTTTGTCATATAGACAGATGGACACATATGACAAAACATATACGTCGCATATGAAAGAATGTCGGCGAAGACGCGCGCCCCGAAGACGCGCGCCCCTAAAAGATATTTTTATAAGTCTATAGCGGCGTGTCTGTAACGATGGGATATTTTAGAAGGACAAGACGACCTTCAGCCCCATTGCCGTATTGCAGCATATGGTAGACACTATGAATGTCAACCAACTTTATTTATTTGTCCACCTTTTCTTTCTATTCGGGAAAGCGAACCTACGGTTCGATTCGCGAAAGAACTTTTGGGCTGAGAAAAAACAAGGGCTGAACTTT
>TARA_B110000971_G_scaffold199739_1_pt1 | contig 14814 bp, 12 predicted proteins | sample TARA_B110000971 | Tara Oceans TARA_B110000971 (sample SAMEA4397842) | marine metagenome | biome: Polar Biome; feature: [SRF] surface water layer (ENVO:00010504); material: water (ENVO:00002006), including particulate matter (ENVO:01000060) such as... | depth 5 m | reverse complement strand
CTCTCGATTTTGGTCCAGCATCAACGCCTTCCCAACCATCAGGAATTGCATCAATATTACAAATCTGTGTGTTTGCATCATTAGAAAAATCGTCTGCAGCAATTACATCTACAGGAATATGAATTTGTACATTTTTAGCTTTTGCTTGCTTTAAAATATCCAATGCCAATTCCATTTTATCATCTTCACAAATAGAGTTTCCTATCTTTCCTCCTTGCGCTTTGATGAAGGTAAAACTCATACCACCACCAATAATTAAATGATCTACTTTATCTAAAATATTTTCAATTACTGTAATTTTTGAAGATACTTTTGCACCTCCTAAAATTGCCAATACTGGTTTTTCAGAATTATTTAAAACCTTATCTATACTTTCTATCTCTCTTGCCAATAAATTTCCGAAGCACTTATTCCCTTCAAAAAATTGTGCAATAATCGTGGTAGAAGCGTGTGCTCTGTGTGCAGTACCAAAGGCATCATTTACATAAATATCACCAAATTTTGATAATTTTTCTGCAAAAGAAATATCTCCTTTTTCCTCTTCCTCATAAAAACGAAGATTTTCTAATAATAAAATCTCGCCAGCTTCTAAATTAGCAACCGCTTCTTCAACTTTAACTCCAACACAATCTTCTACAAATTTCACATTACACCCAATAACATCTACTACAGATTTTACGATATGTCTTAAAGAGAATTCTTTTTGAAACCCTTTTGGACGCCCCAAATGAGACATTAAAACACAGCTTCCTCCTTGTTCTAAAATCGCTGTAATGGTCGATTTTGCAGCCTGAATTCTTGTAGCATCTGTTACTTCAAGTTTTTCATTTAAAGGCACATTGAAATCTACACGAATAATTGCTTTTTTATTTTCGAAATTAAAATCTTTTAGTGTTTTCATTTTGTGGTGTTTTGGACAAAAATACCGAATTGTTTAGTTTTAATAGAATTGAAACTTATAAAATTAAGATAACGTTTGCGTGAAAATGACTTCCTTTCTAGTGCATTTCAGCTTCCATCAAAACTAAACGAAGATTGCTTTCTAAAATTGATGCGTTTATGACGAACTAATTTTATATTTGTAGATGCTTTTCAACCAAATTATAGGTCAAGAACACATAAAAAATCATTTGCAGGTTTCTGCAGAAAATGGCAGAATACCGCATGCCCAATTATTTGTAGGCAAAGAAGGAAGTGGCACCTTACCAATGGCAATTGCCTATGCACAATTTTTACTATGTAATTCTTCTGAAAGTGCCGATGCTTGTAATTTAAAGTGTGAGAAGTTACAGCATCCTGATTTGCATTTTTCTTTTCCTGTAACCACAAATGATGCTGTAAAAAAACACCCAGTTAGCAGCTTATTCTTAGAGGATTGGAGATCATTTATAAAGGAGCAACCTTATGGAAGCTTATTTAATTGGTTGCAACATATCGGGGTAGAAAACAAACAGGGTAATATTGGAGTTGATGAAGCAGAGACCGTTGTTAAAAGACTGCAACTAAAATCTTATGAAGGTGGTTTTAAAGTAATGATTATCTGGATGGCAGAAAAAATGAATATTGCTGCTGCCAATAAACTATTAAAACTAATTGAAGAGCCACCCAACAAAACTGTTTTTATTTTAATTACAGAGAATGAAGAGCAAATAATTAACACCATAAAATCGCGTTGCCAAGCCTTACATTTTCCTGTTTTAAGTGAACAAGATATTGCAAATACTTTGGTTGAAAGAGAACGTTGTTCTGAAAATGAAGCGTCTAAAATTGCACAACAAGCAGAAGGAAACTACAATAAGGCAGTACAATTATTAAACAATGAGGGTGCTGATTTGGTTTTTGAAGAATGGTTTGTTGCGTGGATTAGAACTGCTTTTAGGGCAAAAGGAAATGCTTCTGTAGTGCAACAATTAATTGAGTGGTCTGAAACCATTGCCAAAACCGGACGAGAAACTCAGAAACGTTTTTTAGAGTATTGCTTGCAGTTTTTTAGACAGGCTTTATTACTGAATTACAAAAGTAACGACTTGGTTTTTATGGAAACTCAAACGGGTTTTGACCTTTCTAAATTTGCGCCTTTTGTGCACTCAGGAAATATTTTAGACATAGAAAAAGAGCTAAATGATGCCATGTATCATATAGAAAGAAACGGAAATGCGAAAATTATTTTGTTGGATCTTTCCATGAAGTTAACGCGATTTTTACATAAAAAGGAAGAGACTGTTTCGTAAATCTATCAAAGTCTTTACTTGTTTTCAAAACCTGTAAGGACTTGAAAAAGATATATTTTAGTAATAGTTTGCGCTAATTTTTAAATAACACTTACTTGTAAAGAACGTCAGTAAAATAGATGTTTACTCTCCTTTTTCTAGCCTTTTATCTGCATACAAAGCTGCAATTGTTGGATTTTCTGGACAGCTTTTTATCTGAATAAAGGCATCACCAACTTTTACATTTCCCGTTTGTATAACTTTAAAATACACGCCACAAAAAGTAGTATTCCAGAAGTGTTTTACAATTTTCATGTTGTTAAAACGAATGCCTAATTTATAACAGGGATTTCTTTGCACGGTTGCCTCTAAAATGGCTTCACCTACTTTAAACGTGTCTCCAGAATGAATGGTAGTTTCATCTAAATCGTCCATTGTTAAATTCTCACCAAACATACCAAACTGCCAATCTAAATCTGGATAGGACGGCTTAAAGAAATCGTAATGTTTTATGGAATACCCGTAAATAGCTTGTAAAATTCCACCATGATTTTCTCTGTTAGAAATTTCATCACCTTTTACATCATTGCTATCTAAAAAAATTGGTTTGTCTACAGAAAACTTAAAGATGCCGGTAGTTACCAATTCCCCTTTCCAATCGATAACTCTTCGTTCGCCAATATTTGTTGAGATTATTTTCATTTCTAGTTTTTAAAACCGAAACCCCTAAGGTTTTGGAAATCTTGCAAATTATTTTTTAAACTTTTCCAATGCTTTTTTCGTGAATTCAGACAAGACCAATTCCCCAGAAATAGCAGCTCTTTCCGCTAATAAATGACCCCAATTTTCTGTTCCTTTCCACAAGGCCTTTTTCATTTCTACCAACGCAATCGGGTTGTAAGATGCTAATCTTTCCGACAGACTTTCTACTTCTTTATCTAAATCATGTATACTTTCAAAGACCTTTGCATACAGGCCTTTTTCCTTTGCCCAATAGGCATTTTTCCAATTGGTTGCATCTAAAGTTAATTCTGAAGTTCCAGAAATACCAATTTTCCTTGTTACGGCTGGTTCAATTACAAACGGACCAATTCCTATAGCCAATTCAGATAATTTTACAGCAGCATTTTCGGTTGCCAATGCGTAATCACAAGCCGCAGCTAAACCAACGCCACCGCCCACGGTTTTCCCCTGTATTCTTCCAATAATTAATTTCCCACAAGTTCTCATCGCATTTAATACATTTGCAAATCCAGAAAAGAATTGTTTACCCTCCTTTAAATTAGAAATAGCCACCAATTCATCAAAAGAAGCACCTGCACAAAAAGCTTTTTTGCCTTCAGATTTTAGAATAATTACAGCTACCTCATTGTTATTCCCGATTGCTATTAATTCTTTGGTTAACCGATCTAACAATTCACTTGGAAAAGAATTACTTGCTGAATGACCAAATTCTATGGTCGCCACCTTATTTTGAATATTCGTGTATAAACTTCCGTTTTGTCTTGTTGTGGTCATAAACTAAATTTAAAGTAAAAGTATGGTTTTATCTCTAATTGTGAACGTACATATCTGGTAGAACGCAGTCAATAGCGAATCTAAACCCCTGAAATGCGTGAAAAGAAGTTTTAATCCTCTGATAGTGGAATAAACTTCTTTCTAAACTTATAAACTAAAGGCAAACCTCTCGCAATAATCCAACAGGCAAAAGCAATCCAAATCGCAGTTAATTTAAAGCCTAAAAAATCAAAAATTAAGAGTGTGGGAATAAAAACCAAACCCGTTGCCCAAATTAATAGGTTTCTTAAATATTTCATTTCTCCCATTCCTTTGAACATTCCATCAAAAATAAAAGTAAGTGCATTTATAGGCTGTGTAATTAAAACAATCCAAAAAACAGTATAAAATTGCTCCAACACAATTGCTTCATTTGTAAATATTCTTCCAATAGCATCGTAAAAAATAAAACCAAAAATAGCGATTATCGTTCCGATTACAATCCCATATTTAAACAGTTTATTGCTTAAAATTACTAAAGATTTATATTCTTTTGCGCCTAATAATTTTCCTGATAAAATATTACCAGCACTCGAATACCCATCTATCATAAACGCACCTAATAACCAAATATTGATACTAATCGTATACGCTGCAATATATTCTTTCCCATAACCTGTTGCGTATGATGTTGCCAAATACAGTGCTACATTTAAAGCAATTGTTCTTATAAATAAGTTGCCAACCATATTTAACAACCTTGGAATTTCTGGATGTAAAGTGAAGCTTATTTTTAACGAAACAGGAGTTTTCTTCAGCAATAAAAACAGTGAAATTACTGCCATGGTTATTTGTGCAATAACACTTGCATATGCAGCACCTTCCACATTCATTGCAGGAATATAACCATCAATACCATACACCAAAATAATATCTAATACAATGTTTAAAGAGGCGCCAATGATGGCAATTATCATTGGATAAAAGGTGTTTTGTAAACCTCTAAATGTACCAAAAACAGCAAATACAAAAAGGGCAAACGGAAAGCCGAAAATCCGAATATTAAAATAGGCAATGCAGTATTCTAAAATCTGATCTGAAGCATTATAGAATTGGAAAATTTGTCTAGAAAACGGATACGAAATTGCCAAAACCAATAAACTACCTAGAACCACAATAGCAATTGCTTGTGCTGGCAATTCTTTAATTTCATTTAACTTATTTGCACCAACATATTGAGAAATAATAGATGAAATTGCACTTCTTATTTGTCCAAAAACCCAAATTAACATAGAAATAAAGGCACCTACAATACCAACTGCAGCTAAACTTTCTGTTGCATTTATATCTATATGACCAATAATTGCAGTGTCTGTAATAGACAAAACAGGCTCTGCGATACCTGCAATTAAAGCAGGAATTGCAAGCTTATTTATATTCTTAAAACTAATACTTGTATTCAAAAAAAGATCTTTTTGCAAATGTACATATCTAAAAAATGTAAAAAGAAGAGATTCCCTTAAAATTAACTAACTTTGTACCCTTATAAACCACCATTATGAAACATATTTTAGTACCCATAGGGTCTACAGAAAACGCTAAAAACATCTTGCAATACGCTATTGATTTTGCTACAGAAATTAATGCTAAAGTATTTGTTTTTAGGGCGTATAGCTCACAAACTAGAGCAGGCACCATGATAAATGTGGATGCTATTATTGAACGTGAAACAAATCTGTACCTCAGAACAATGGTGAATAGTTGTGATACAAAAAAGGTAGCGATTAAATTAATTTCTGCAAAAGGGAGTGTTGCTGACAGTGCAGAAGCTATCGATCAAGAGTTGGAAATAGATTTGGTAATTGTAGGTGCAAAAAGCAACTCTATCAAAGAAGGGCTCTTTTTAGGAAGAACGGCAGGAAGTCTTGTAAAACAAACAAATTTAGCAATTTTAGCAATTCCAGAAGGGTATACATACGCACCTATTTCTCGTGTTTTAATGGCCTTTAAATCTGGTGTTGTAAAAAGTAAAACTGTTTTAAAACCATTACAATTTATCGCTGAAAAATTTAAAGTTGAAGTAAACTTATTATTGGTTAAAACACCTAATTATACAGCAGAAGATTTAATACTACACAAAGATCTAATAGCTTTGCAAAACACTTTAACAGTTACAGAAAATGCAACTACGTATCAAGGAGTTTTAGAGCACATCAAATCACAGAATCCAGATATGTTGTGTGTTTTTAGACGTAAAAGAGGTTTCTTTAAAAAACTTTGGGAAAAGAACACCATTCTTAAAGAAGAGTTTTATTCAAATGTACCGTTGTTAGTTTTAAAAGGAAAATAATTGCTAATACCGTAAATCTGCGGGCTCAATAAAACCAATTGCTGGATTGTATATTTCTGTAATGTATACTTTAAGTGCTGTTATAAATTGGTCTAATTTTTCTTCAGTAATATTGGTTTCTGGTTTTTTTCTTGGCAATGCAAAATCGATTGGTAAGAAACCACTATTTAGATTTTTAAATGAATAAATACCAGCTTCTAAAGGTTGCTTAAAATCGTGGTTTTTATTTTTTGTAAACAAATAAGCATACAATAATACCTGAATTGCCTTCAAGTGTTTCTCATCTCGTAGAATTTCAAATTCTGGAACTCGCAAATTAAGAGCTGTTACCATACCCGTTTTATAATCTATAATTCTCAAAACACCATTTAACTCGTCTACACGATCTACTTGGCCGTGCAATTTTATTGGAAAATCAATTCCTTCCACCTTTATTTCTGCGGATAAGTCTTCTTCTGTTGCAATAATTTTTAGTTTGTTGTTTTCATCTTTTAACAATTCTTGTTCTTTGGATAAAAAGTTGGATACAAATCTGTTTGCGACTTCAAAAATTAATCGATTTTTTCCTGTGGTAAGATCTCCATTCCTAAATTGGACTTTGAAATGTTTCTCCACTAAATCTTTGGCATCTTTCTTCATTTTAAAGATATTTTCTACAGATAAGAACTTACCCACAAAAGGCTTATATAACTCATCTAACGCTTCGTGCACCACGGTGCCCAAAGTATTAAAAGCAACCGTTTCTTCCACATCATCAAACTCTTTAATTTTTAAAATTTTCTGTTTGTAAAATGAAATCGGATTGTGTAAGTAATTGGTCAATGCAGAAGGTGAGATTCCTTTTTCTGCCAATTCCTTTAAGCGCTCTAAAGTACTTTCATTCTTGGGTATTTCTTTTAATACGGTCTTACTTGGAATCACTTTTGGCGAGATATTCTTATAAACAATATCATCTCTCATCATTTCTAATTGCGTTACAAACCTACTTTTTTCTCCACTTCCAAAAACATCATGTTCGGTATTGTAGAGAATGAAAACGTTCTTCGCTCTTTGCAATAATCTAAAAAAGTGGTACGAAAAAATAGCATCTTTTTCTTTAAATGTTGGCAAACCAAATTCAATTTTCACATCAAAAGGAATGAACGAATTTTGTTGTGAACTTGCGGGCAAAACACCTTCATTTGTTGACGTTAAAATAATATTTTCAAAATCTAAAACACGCGTTTCTAGCATGCCCATTAATTGCAAACCTCTTAATGGTTCTCCCTGAAAAGACAAAGTTTCTGAGCTAATTAATTGTTTAAAAAACAACGATAATGTTTTTAAATCTGTAAAATATTCATATTCCGTTTGCAAAGTTTTTAACTGCGTAAAAGCAGTGTGAAAACGAAACAAATATTCTTTTTCTAAAGCGGTTACGTCTTCTTTTAAAAGGGCTATTAAGTTTAAAATTCTGTCAAGAAACTCATTAATTGTTGTAAAAGAATTAAATATTGAAGAAATGGCAATTTTTACAGGTGCTGCGGTATCTTTTAAAATATTCTCAAGCTGTTTCTTGCCAATGAAAATAAGATTTTCTTTCCCTATTTCTTCTGTGAAATCATCTACTAAAGAGCTCTTCTGTTCAGATAGCAATTTATACACAGCTTGGTGTTTTAAAAAGCGAACCACATCTTTGTGATAAAATTCATTCAACCGCGTCTTTTGCAACTTTTCTTGCGACAGAAATAATTGAAAAATAGAAAACAATAAACTTGTGGTAGGAATATCTTTTAACGGATACCCCATAGTTATGTTAATAGCACTGATGTTTTTTGGCAAAGAATTTAATGTAATTGGCAATAAAGTTTCGTCTGCTAGAATAAGTGCTGTATTTTTAAAATCTGTAAATTTCTCTAGTATTTCTCCTGCATACTTTATCTGCGTGGTGTTTTTTGAAGCACCAATAATTTGAATGTTTTTTGGCCCAGAAAAGGAAGTACTCAATGTTTTTAAGGGATTCTTTTCATAGTATTTCCATTCCCTTTTATACTTTCTAATAAAGGTACCTGCTTGATGATTAGAATTGAAAAATGCCTCATCCAAATCCCAATAAATAGCTGCTTTTTTACTTTCTAATACTTTTTGAAATAAAACTTCTTCAGCCTTATTTAAGGCGTTGAATCCGATAAAAAAGAACTTTTTATCTGCGTTTTTTTGAATGTAGGAATCAATATTTCGACAAGCCTCTCGATACATTAACCCCTGATACCCAATTTTTTTCTCTAATAAAAATTGATATAATGGCGGATAAAAATTATTTAGTTTTTCTAAGAAAGCCTGATGATCTTTCATAAACTCCGTTTCTGTAAACGTACCCGTTACAGACCATTTTTTTAACCGTTCAATATCTTTTATGTATACAAAAATGGCTTTTGTATCCACTAAATGTTGGTCTATCTCATTAAAATCTTGTAGCACTGTAAACGCCCATGAAGAAAAGATGTCAAAAGAATCCGGATTTTTTTCTAAGTTTTTATAAATAGTATAAAAGTGAAATAATAACTGAATGCTGTCTGCCTTTTCAATGCCAGAAACTTGCTGCACAAACTGCTCTATATTTAGCGTTTGTGGTAAAAATCCGATAGAAATTTTGTCTTTTAACGTTTGTTTTAAAAACACTTTGGCTCTTTGCGATGGCAATATAAAAATCACATCCTCAAAAGATTTGGTTGTTTTTAAAATGGAATCTAAGGTTTCTGAAATAAAGGATTGCATAGAATTTTTTAGTGTTCAATTGGATTTCTAAATTACAAAAACTTACTTTTATACTTGTTACATCTTTAAAATTAATTTCAATGCAAAATGAATTAAAAATAATGGCAATTCAAGCAGATTTAGCTTGGGAAAATCCGCAACAAAACCGTGTTTTTTTTGAAGAAAAGATAAAGGCTTTAGATGCCGATGTAGATTTAATTGTATTGCCAGAAATGTTTACTACAGGTTTTACCATGCATCCAGCAAAGGTTGCAGAAAAAATGGATGGACTTTCTGTTTCTTGGATGCAAAAAATAGCACAGGAAAAACAAACTGCTCTTTGCGGTAGTTTGGTGATTTCTGAGAACGGTGATTTCTACAATCGTTTGGTTTTTGTGCATCCCAGCGGAGCCATAGAAACCTACAACAAAAGACACTCTTTTACTTTGGCCGGCGAAGACAAAGTCTATACTGCGGGTACTGAAAAAATAAATATTGCCTATAAAGGATGGAAAATTTGTCCGTTAATTTGTTACGATTTGCGTTTTCCTGTATGGGCGAGAAACACCGATAACTACGATCTTTTAATTTTTATGGCAAATTGGCCGATTGCAAGAATAAAAGCTTGGGATACGCTTTTAAAAGCACGTGCAATTGAAAACATGAGCTATGTAATTGGCATTAATAGAACAGGTACAGATGCCAATAATTACAGCTATTCTGGAAATTCTTTAGTGATCGATTATTTGGGTGAAGAACTTTCTAGCTTACAAAAAAATGAAATTGGTGTTATTGGTGCGACTCTTAAAAAAGACAAACAAGATCGCATTCGTAAAAAATTAGGTTTTCTAAAGGATATGGATTCTTTTAATATTGAATTTTCTAAATAATAATTATGACGATTAAAAATGTTACCGCTGCGGATATAGAACACGTATTTGAACTTTATAAAATTGCCGCTAACTATCAACAAGAAAAGAAAACGGTTATTGTTTGGCCTAATTTTAACCGAGAAATGGTTGCTACTGAAATTATAGAAAACAGACAATTTAAACTGCTAGTGAACACCGAGGTTGTGTGTATCTGGGCACTTACTTTTTCTGACGAACAAATTTGGGAAGACCGCAATAAAGATAGCGCACTGTATATTCACAGAATTGCTATAAACCCTAATTTTAGGGGGAATAAATACATTGATATTATTGTAAATTGGGCGAAAGAATTTGCACTAACAAAAGGGATTCGGTTTATTCGATTAGATACTTTGGGTAATAATACAAAACTAATTGAACATTATAAAAATGCCGGATTTCATTTTCTTGGACTTTTTAATTTAAAAAATACTTCTAATTTACCTGACCATTATAAACAAGCACCTGTATGTCTTTTTGAAATAGATTTGCTTCAAAATAAAGTGTAAACTTCTTTGTGTTTGTGTAGTTGAAAAATTTAGCTTCTAATTTGTGTGCAATTTCCAAATAAAAAAAGACGCTTCAGGATTTAAAAATCTAAAGCGTCTTTTTTTATGTCCGGCAAGAAAAGCATCTTTTGAAATGACAGGTCTCAAATTAGGTTCCCTAAAAGTTGGTAAAAGGCTTAGCCCTGATTGAACCGACATCCTTTTTGTTTTTCACAAAAAGATATAGGGGAAAGCAGGAAATAGCTTCTTATTATTATTTTAAGCGGGTATCATCCATTTAAAATTAAACTGTGTATCTGGCACTTTAATTCTTTCTGTAATTCTGTACATTCTATCGGGAAGTTTCATTAAATAATCTCTCGCTTTCTCTGCTTCTGGCGTTAGGTTTATAATCTTATCAATTTCCCACATCGTGTTTAATTTCTTCAAAATATCTACATAATCGAAACCTGTATATACCCCTATTCTCTGTGCTACTGCAGAGAAATCGTCAAAAGCACTTCCTTTTGCCCCGAAGGATTCTCTTAAATGCAACGCGGGCATTACAATTTTATATTTCATCATGTGTTGAAAAGCCAACATCATTTCACTTGCATCGATTTTAAAAATTTCTTTTACAAAATGAGAATATGCTTGGTGGTGACGCATTTCATCTCCAGCAATAATTTTCGACATTTTACCCAATGCCTTGTGTCCTTTTTTCTTTGCTATTTTAGCTACATTGTTATGCGAAACATAGGTTGCTAATTCTTGAAAAGTAGTATAAACAAAGTTTTTATACGGGTCTGTTGAGGTACCAATATCAAAACCATCTGCAATTAAGTGTTGTGTAGAAATTTCTACTTCACGCATGTTTACACGGCCAGATAGATACAAATACTTATTTAAAACGTCTCCATGTCTATTTTCTTCTGCCGTCCAGGTGCGTACCCATTTTGCCCAACCATTGTCTGGGTCTTGATTTACACCATCTAAATCTAATAACCAAGATTCATAGGTTGGTAGCGCTTCTTCGGTAATGGTATCTCCTACTAAAACTACCCAAAAATCGTCATGCAGTTCTTTCGAGATTTCTCTGATTTCTTCTACTTCTGTAATAAATGAATCTTTTTGAGAGTTTGGTAAAAAATCTGTGGGTTGCCAAATTTTTTCTGGTGCAATTAAATACGTATCCATAAAACTCTGCATACTTTTTTCTAAGGTGAGCATTACTTCTTTTCTTTTATTTTTTATAGACATAATTATTTATTTTATATGTTCTTTAATAGTGATTTCTGTTTTTTCTAACAACTCATCAAAAGATAAGGAGTTTATTTTTATGGGAGCATGTGTTGTAATTGTAATGGGGCTTCCTAAGCCCAAAGGAAACTTACCGTACTTAAAAACCTTCCAAGAGTTATTAATTGTTAAAGGTACAACATAACCTTCTTTATTATACTTTGTAAGTATTTTTAATCCGCTTGCCGCAAACTTTTTTGGTGCACCGTCTCTACTTCTTGTTCCTTCGGGAAAGATAACTGCTCCCCATTTTTTTTCTTTTATTTTTTTAGAAAAATGCACCAACTCGCCAATGGCTTGTTTTGGGTCTTTTCTATCGATAAGTGCTGCTCCCCCTTTTTTTAAATTGAAGGAAACACTGGGGATGCCTTTTCCTAGTTCTACTTTTGAGACAAATTTAGGATGGTGTTTTCTAAAATACCAACCTAAGGGTGCCACATCAAATGTAGATTGATGATTTGATACAAATAGTATAGAAGCATCTTTTGGTATCTTGTGTTCATTTATGAAACGAACTGGCACACCAATAATTAATAAAGCTTTCACCAAACAAAAGTTTAGAGCGTCTACGATTCTACCATGTGCATTTTGCCCAAATACATGGTAACTGAACCATTGTATCGGATGAAATATGACTAAGATTAAAAAGAAGACCAATATAAAAATTGGAGATAATAGATAGCTTAGAATCTTCATATAAATGTAGTATAGATTCTTAAGCCAAAAAATAAGGCACTAAGAATATTAGTTATTACAACCAGTTACTCCAAGGAATTTTTGATAATATTAATATCAAACCTATTCCGTAAAAGATTACAAATGTTTTAAACTTTGCAGCGTCTGTTGTTTTCTTTTTATGTTTAGACCATCCAATTGTTATAAAAACGATGGCTACAATCATCATTACGGGATGTTCTACAGCCAATAGCCTTACGGCCTTATCTTTCATTACAGCACCTGCATCTGTAGTTAATGCGTTAAACCAAGGCGACATGAAATACCAAGTTAAGCCTATTAATAATTGAATATGGCAAACAATTAAAGCAAACAAGCCAATACGCAAGTCTTTGTCTGTAAATTTTTTCTTTTTAGCAACCCCAATAATTGCATTTACTACTGCGAATATTAAAATTGCAAGCACTAAATACGCCCAATAAGAATGCACACTTTTCATCATAATGATTGATTTTTGAATACAACAAAGTTACAAATTTTTATGCACAAAAAAACCACCTCGAGTGAGGTGGTTTTTAAAAAATTTGCAAAGTCTAATTACTATTGTAAAATGTAATCAGCTCCTTCTAAAATAACGTTTGTTGTTCTAAATCCGTTTGCCCCATCATAAACAGCATAGGTTACAGAAAACTTCTGTCCTTGCGCTGACGCTGGAAAATTAGCTTTTAAAATAATATTTAATTTCACTAAACGAGATGCAACAGTTTCTTCATCCTTGCCCTCTCTTACATCGAAATTATTATAACGACCATTATCAACCAAAGCAAAATCAGCATTTATTAAAGTGTATTTAATTGTATTGTCAGGAACCCAAGAGCTACCGTCATGACCAAACTTTAATTCTGTATCTATAACAGAAGATATACTATTCCAAACAGTACCATCAAAAACAAAGTTTACGTTTTTAATACTAGTACTTCCACTATAGAAATTATATTGTACCGCTACAAAATCTTCGTTTGCTGCAAAAGGATATAATGTTTCTAAATAAATTGCTATTTTACGGTTTGCTTCTGAAGTTTCTCCGCTAAAGTTAGAGAAACGACCACTACCGCCCATCAACTCATATTCTTCTGATGTGAATGAAATTGGCGCTGCCCAATCGTCTACAAGTGTAAACCTCATCGTAGTGTCTTCTAAAGTAAATGTATATAATGCATATACTTTCACATCAAAAATATTATAATTTGTTCCATCAAATTGAAGAATCATTTCTAAAACAGGTCTTCCTACACCATCATAAGTATCATATGAAATTACGAAAAAATCTCCTGAAACTGCACTTGGATAATTATTTAATAAAATTGTTTCAATTTTCGCTCTTCTAACTTGTACATCTGCTTCTGGTTTACCATCTCTGATATCAAAGTTATTGAAATTCCCATTGCCTATTAGTTGATAATCTGCATTTACAAGTGTATATGTTGTCGTTTTAGAAGGATCTGTAGGATTTTCCTCTAGTTGAACTTCTAAATTATACTCTTCTGTAGAACTACCGTCATACGCCTTGTACGTTACATTGTATTTTACACCGAATGCCGCTTCCGGAAAATTATTTAGTAAAATTGTTTGAATCTTAACTCTTCTCGCCTCTATCAAAGCATCATCGCGACCATCTCTAATGTCAAAATTATCAAAACGCCCACTACCAACTAAATCATAATCGTCATTAGTTAAAGTATAATTCGAAATTGTAGGCTCCGTTTTAAATGTTAAATCGATCACTGTTCCTTTTACTTCACTTGGAAATTTCTGATCAAAGAAATCATTATACTCTCCACTATTGTTTAAACTAGTTAATTCTAAAGCAGCGTAATCAGCACCTACCAAAGTATATTCTTCGAACTTAATAGGGCTAAATAATTTGTAAGTAATTAGCGCAGAAGAAGCCTCATTTATAGAACCGTCATCTTTAAAGGTTACTCCTAAAGCAGGATATTGGCTAGTAATAAAAGAAGGTAGCATTAGTTTTGCATCATCTACTGAACTAAAGTTACCGAAAGATAAGTCTAAATCAGCATAATCGTCATCTGATAAAGTACGCTCAACATCTCCAATAATACCGTTTATGGCTGTTTTAGCGTCAATTTCATCATATATGTCTTCCAAAGGATTACAAGAAGTAAACAACAAAGAAAGAATTGCGAAAGAATAAAATATTTTTTTCATTTTTAAAATTTTTTAAAATTTAATTTTTACGTCTAAACTAAAGGTTCTACCGAAACCGAACCAAACTAATGGATCTGCTGCATCGAAAGCATCTGCTATATATTCTGTGTCTAACAAGTTATTTACACGAACTGTAACAGTAGTATCAAATTCACCTAAATTAAAGCCATGACGCAAACTTGCGTCTACCGTACTATAATTAGGTACTTTGTATGAGTTTCCTTTTCTTTCTACTGGTCCTGAAGAATCAAATACAGCTCTGTCTAAGATATTTATTTGAGAATATAAATCTGCGAAATAATTGTAATCTACTGTTATCGATGATTTTTCCCAAAATCTATATAACATCCCTAAAGCAGCAGTAGTTTGGGCTGCATCAGATACTTTTAATCCTTTAACTAATAAGTCTAGTGTAGCTA
>TARA_B110000971_G_scaffold61261_1_pt1 | contig 14897 bp, 14 predicted proteins | sample TARA_B110000971 | Tara Oceans TARA_B110000971 (sample SAMEA4397842) | marine metagenome | biome: Polar Biome; feature: [SRF] surface water layer (ENVO:00010504); material: water (ENVO:00002006), including particulate matter (ENVO:01000060) such as... | depth 5 m | reverse complement strand
CACGGTCAGTAATTGGATGTGACTTCATTTTTCTAATAGACCGCAAATGTAGCTTAGCTACGTTATTTTATCTAATCATAACGTGTTCATTTAGACCTATTTAACTCTGATTTATATCCATTTAAGATAACGGCATGCTAGTAGTTAAAAGTACTATAAGAGGTTAATTATTTGTTTGCTAGTTACTTATCGAAAACTCAGTGTCATTTTGACATTAAGCGTAGTACTAATAAAAGTACTTTTCCACTACCTTTTTACATTGTCGTTTTTTTAGCGTGGTATCCTTCTTTAATGAGAATTTTCACTACTTGATCTGCTTTATCACCTTGTATGATGAAAGTCTTACGATCTACAGATCCTCCTACACCGCACTGTTGTTTTACTCTTTTGCATAGCGTTTCTAGTGTTTGCGGATTCCCTTTATATCCTTCTACTACTGTAACGGTCTTTCCACCACGCCCTTTTTTTTCTTTTCGTACACTTAGCTTTTGAGCGTTTGCTGGCAGGTTTGAAGTATCTTCTTCTTCTTTAGATTTACCATCATCATCTGATAATACCTTAAAACCAGTATCATCATTTTGACTTGTAAAAAAGTTGGACAAGTCCAGTTTTTCCATTTTCTTTTTGGTCATTTCGGTACTATTGTTCTAAGGTTTTTTTGATATATTACTACTCGTTTCTTATTTTTCAAGATTATAGGTTCCCCATCTATATGCCATAGTTTTCCACTTCGTTTGACATTGATCTCTGAGGCTTTGTAGTAAGTGAATAATGCATTATTCACTTGTTTTTTACTTTTTAAGAATGAAACAAGTCCCAGTATTTGATGCCATTTTGGTTTTCTCATTATAGCTACGTCTAATAACCCGTCTTGTATATCAGCATTACTTGCTATCTCAAAGTTATTGCCCCACTGAGCTCCGTTTGCTATGCTGAGACTAAAGAATGGGAGAGTAGTTTTTTTGCCATCTAAAGTAAGTGTGACTTTCTTCTCTTCACGACCACTGAAAGATTCTAAGATGGTTTTAGCGTATCCTTTGAGACCTCTTACTCCCTCAGCACCAAACTTATGAGCGACTTCTGCTTCAAAACCTGCACCGGCTACATTAATAAAAAAAACATCATCTACTCTAGCGGTATCTATAGCTATAGTTTTACCATTAAGCAGGGCGCGTACTGCCATCTTTGTATCCCTAGGAATAGTTAGAAATCGTGCCAAACCATCACCAGAACCCTTTGGAATTAAGCCCAGAGTTTTATTGTTTTTGGAGGCGATTTTGGCAACAGTATTAACCGTACCGTCGCCACCTATAGCTACTAGAGTATCGAAAATCGTAACATCATACGTGTCCATCTCTCTAATATCTACAAAAGAGAAGCGAATAGTCTTTGGTATTAGTGCAGTAATTTCGTTTACTATAGAAGGTTCAAATTTTTTACCTGCTTTTTTATTATAAACGAATAGGATATTCAAAGTATATTACTTTCTAGCAACTGCACGCTTAGCAGCGGCTATTACATCTTTTATACCTAGTCCATACTTCTCTAGAAGCTCCATAGGAGTGCCACTCTCACCAAAACTGTCATTTACAGCTACCATCTCTACAGGTAGTGGCGTGTGGCGAGCAAGTAATTGGCAGATACTATCTCCTAGACCACCATTCATTTGGTGCTCTTCAGCAGTTACTACGCACTTAGTGTCAGCTACTGCGTCTAGTATTGCTTTATTATCAAGTGGTTTGATAGTATGTATATTGATAACCTCAGCAGAGATACCTTCTTCTGCCAGTGCTTTAGCAGCTTCTAGTGAATTCCATACGAGATGCCCTGTGGCAAAGATTGTAACATCTGTGCCTTTTCGCATGTGTAGTGCTTTTCCTATTTCGAATTTCCCTTCTTCTGTGAAAATAGGCCATTTTGGTCTGCCAAAACGAAGATATACAGGTCCTACATGATCTGCGATAGCTATAGTAGCTGCTTTGGTTTGGTTATAATCACACGGATTGATTACCGTCATGCCTGGGAGCATCTTCATTAGTCCAATATCTTCTAATATTTGATGCGTAGCACCATCTTCTCCTAGTGTAAGACCAGCGTGAGATGCACAGATTTTTACATTCTTGTCAGAATAAGCTACGGACTGACGTATCTGATCATATACTCTACCTGTAGAAAAATTAGCAAACGTACCTGTGAAAGGTATTTTACCTGCGGTAGCCAGTCCAGCAGCCATACTGATCATATTTGCTTCTGCTATTCCCATTTGGAAAAATCTATCAGGAAACTCATCTTGGAACTTATTCATTTTAAGTGAACCAGTGAGATCTGCACAGAGTCCTACTACGTTTTTATTTTTTAGTCCAAGCTCGTATAGACCGTCGCCAAATCCTGATCGTGTATCTTTTTTTTCCATTTCGGTTTATATAATTGTGTGGTTGGTTATTTCAAATTAATGTGTTTCATCTCACCTGATTTTATGGTGAAAGGCATATTTTTAGTACTGAAGGTCTCTTTTGTATTAGTCGCCCTATATATAAGGTAATAATCGCCAGGTTGAAGTACTGTAATGTTAGAATTCGGAATTAAACTCAAGGTTTTTACGAGCTCCATTTCTCCTTTGTAGTTTCTAAATACAGCTATTTCGTAGCTGTTACGAGTTACTATATTTAGCTTTCCTGGCTGCTGTACTTGCAGGGTAGTTGTTTTATTTTGTGATATAGTTACACTTTCTTGTGTGATCCGTGGAAGTGTGAGCAGCTCTATTTTATACGTTCCAATTATATATTTTTGTTGATCGTTAAAGTCTTGCACGTTTAGTATTTCATTGCTTTTCTGATCTATTATGAGTGCCTGTAAGTTCTTATAATTAGTTATCCCATCTATTTTCAAACTAAGGTACCCTTGTGGAGCGTCTAAAGCTATCGTATTATGCTTTCCAGCGGTCAGCGTGATATTTTTCTGCGTACTTGGAGGAATAGTATGAACCTTAACGTCATACAGGTAACTTGGATCTATGTATATCGTATCTGGATTGTCTCTATAGTTAAGTGTATGTACGTAGTTATTCAGAATTTTACCAGTTTTACTATTAGTGAAGGTCATATTTACATCTGTTTCTGTAGGTTTTCCATATGTATCTAGGAGGTTGACTTGGGCAGAAGTATTATTAATTGCTTGACTAATTACTACGTTTAGGACTTCTTTGAAGTCCTGTTCTGTTTCAGCTTCAAAGTAGCGTCCTACGCATTCAAATTGGGTTTTGAACTCAGCACTAAGACCTAATCCTATGACAAATGGTCTAAGTACAACTCCTTGTTTCTGAAGAGCTAGTGATACGGCACATGGATCACCATCACATTCTTCTAAACCGTCAGTGATGAGAATAATAATATTTCGCACACCTGGTGTCTTCGGAAAATCATATGCTGCTTCTTGCAGGGAATAGGCTATCAGTGTAGTTCCTTTTGGACGCAGGTCTCGTATATTATCCTTAATGGCTTGGTGATTTCCTTTTGAGAAAGGTACTTCGAGTTTTGTATCTTTACAGTTTCGTTCAGTTTTTTGACTTTGATGCCCATATACTCTTAGGGCTAGTTCTAATTCCTCCTGATACTGTAGACTATCTACCATTCTTGTGAGTAGTCGCTTTGCTACGGTAATACGATTGTCTTCGCCCATTTTGGCGTACATACTACCGCTGCCATCGAGTACGAATAGAATCCGTGTTTTCGGCTGTTGTGCATATGCATTCGCCGCTAAAAATAGCAGGAGAATTGCCCATATTTGTTTATATCTTGCCATCATTAACAGAATGTATTTCAAAAACCGTGCTACCTAAATTAGTAATCTCCTATTTTGGATGGGTTTTGAGCTAGTGCATCTGCTAATTGCTCGTCATTAGGAGGTACACCATGCCATTTATGACTTCCCATCATAAAATCTACACCGTTACCCATTTCTGTGTTCATTAATATACAGATTGGCTTTCCATTGCCACTCAGCACTCCTGCTTTACTTAGAGTATCCTGCACATCTTCTAGATTATTACCGTCCATGGATATCACAGTCCAATTGAATGCTTCGAACTTTGATTTAAGCTCAGTGAAGCCCATAATATCTTTTGTATCACCGTCTATTTGACGACCATTTACATCTACTGTAGCTATAAGATTGTCTATTTTATTATGTGAAGCATACATTAACGCTTCCCATATCTGACCCTCCTGAAGCTCGCCATCACCCATTAGAACATAGACTAGCTTATCGTCTTTATTTAATTTTTTAGCCTGAGCTATACCGCAAGCTACTGATAGACCTTGACCCAGCGATCCTGAAGCTATACGTATGCCAGGTAAACCTTCGTGGGTAGTCGGGTGACCCTGCAGACGAGTATTAAGTTTTCGAAAAGTAGCTAATTCTGCAACTGGAAAATAACCACTGTGTGCCAATGCGCTATAGTACACAGGAGAAATATGTCCATTTGATAATATAAAGACATCTTCATCCTTTGCGTCCATATTAAAATTAGTGGGCTTGTGTCGCAGTACGTTTTGGTATAAAACAGTGAAAAATTCCGTACAGCCGAGAGATCCTCCCGGATGGCCAGATTGCACTCCGTGCACCATTCTCACTATATCTCTACGTGTTTGTGCTACGTATTCTTTCAGTTCAGTTGTTGTTTTTACCATCTTGTTGAGAACAAAGGTGGGTTATATTCAAGATTTATAAAATCTTTGTGGACATTTCTTGGAAAAGTAAAGTGGCTAGAGATATAGTAGAAATAAGTATTCCTGTAATAGAGTATCATCAAAATAGAGATGATTTACAGTCTTGGTTAAAAACTAGGGTGGGGAGAGTCAGCGGTAAAATAAACGTTATAGTGATGCTTAAGAAGTCCCTAGACGCTCGAAAGTCAAACATTAAATATAACTTGAGACTAGAGGTATTTACGGATAGTGACTTTCCAGACAAGTTGAAAGCACCTAGTTTTTTACCAATTAAAAAAGAAGAAACAGTTCACATAATTGGTTTTGGTCCAGCGGGAATATTTGCAGCATTGCAGTGCCTTCAGATGGGACTTAAACCAATAGTGATAGAGCGAGGACAAGCTGTAAAGCAAAGACGTCGAGACGTAGCCAAGCTCAATAGAGCAGGTGAAATGAATGCTGAATCTAACTATTGCTATGGCGAAGGAGGAGCGGGTACATTTTCAGACGGTAAATTATATACTCGCTCAATGAAGCGGGGTAAAATTCAAGAAATACTCGAGTGCTTTGTGCTTCACGGGGCAGATGAAAATATTCTGTATGAAGCTCATCCACATATTGGCACGAATAAGCTACCTCAGATAATAGAGAAACTACGAGACACTATCATTGAAAAAGGTGGAGAAGTGCATTTTGGAGCTAAGCTTACTGATCTAAAGTACGAAGGAGATACGATTACTGAATTATCAATTAATGGGATTTGGGAATCATGCAATCAAGTGATTTTAGCCACAGGACACAGTGCTAGAGATATATACTACTTACTTCACGAGAAGAAAATAGCATTGGAAGCTAAGCCGTTTGCGATGGGTTTCCGGATAGAACATCCGCAAAAACTTATCAATACTATACAATACCACAATGAGCAGAATGCTAGCATGTTGCCTCCTGCTGCGTATAGTTTAGTCACTCAGGTAAAGGGAAAAGGAGCATTCTCTTTTTGTATGTGTCCGGGTGGGATTATAGCACCTGCGGCTACAGATAATGGAGAAGTAGTGGTAAACGGGTGGAGTCCGAGTAAGCGAAATGGGGAGTATGCCAATAGCGGTTGGGTAACAGAGGTAGGAGAGGAAGAGTGGAAGGCATTCAAATCTCACGGACCTCTGGCTGGATTAGAGTTTCAAAAATCCATAGAACAAAAAGCCTATACAATGGGTGGAGGCGAGTTTAAAGTGCCTGCACAAAATCTAGTGGATTACATATCAGAGAAGAAGAGTTCTGATTTAAATGAAAGTAGCTATAATCCGGGAATGACAAGTGTAGACTTGAATGGGCTGTACCCTAAAGAAATTAACTATAGACTTAGAGAAGGTTTGCGAGCTATGACCTCTAAACTAAAAGGCTTTGACCATAAAAATGCAATGGTCACTGCTCCAGAGAGCAGAACGAGTGCACCTGTGCGTATACCCCGTACTAAAGAGTTTCATCATACTGAACTCATTAACCTTTACCCTTGTGGAGAGGGTGCAGGGTTTGCTGGTGGTATCATAAGTGCAGCCTTAGATGGAGTACGAGTGGTCAAGGCGATTTTGGTTAAATCTACAACTTCTAAAGAGTAACCTATGATATTTAACTCACCTGTCTTTTTGTCTTCTTTAGTATTGTATTCATAATCTATTTGTAATTAAGAAAAAAGCCTGTGGTTTACCGAAATATTGTACTTCTAATAAATAGTTATGTGTTATTTAGCTGGTGGAATTATAAGTGCAGCCTTAGATGGAGTACGAGTGGTCAAGGCCATTGACCAGCTAATCAATAAACATTGATTAGCTGGTCATTTGTATTTTTTGATAAAAATCCTTAAATTTGATTAATTGTATATCTGTATATGTATTGCGAAACATTAAGTAGCCTTTCAACTGAGTTGACTCAACTTTCCAGTGGTGTTGCTGTGGTATTTGCAGCAGAACAGGACTTTGACTACGGAGCTTTACAAGTAGTATTGAAAGAGACTAAAATTACCGTAGTAGGAGCTTTCTTTCCTGGTTTGATAGCTGAAGGAAAATCGCATTATTCTGGTTTTATTGTTCAGCATTTTGATTCCCCATTCAAAGTACAACTCTATGACACCAAGAATGTAAACACTGAATTTGCTCAAGGTGTAATTCCGAATGGTTCAATGTCTAAAGGAACCGGTCTGATTTTAATGGATGCTCTATCAGACGATAATCAAGCTTTTTTAAACACTATTTTTTATGAATTTGGTAAAGACTTTCAATTTATAGGTGGTGGAGCGGGTTCTTTGGACTTAATCCATAAGCCTTGTATTTTTGATAAGGACGGTATTTATGCGGATAAAGCAATAATTCTATTGCTACAAGAAAAGGTAGTCATAGGCGTAAAGCACGGATATACTAGAATGGCAGGGCCATTTGTAGCTACTCGTACGGAAGGCAAAAAAATAGTAGAACTTAATTGGGAAAACCCATATGAGGTGTATTCTAATATAGTAAATCAAGACAGCTCAATACCTATATCTAAAGAAGACTTTCTATCGGTATCAAAATGTTATCCGCTAGGGTTAGGTCACAAAGGACATGAAGATATAGTACGAGACCCTATTTCTGTAGATTCTGATGGGTCAATCCACTGCATAGATGCAGTGCCTGAAAATGCTGCTTTGTATATTCTAAAAGGGGAGAAGACCAAACTAATAGAGGCAACTTCTTTATCTTGTACCGAGGCACTTAGCCAATTGACGGATGAGCCAAGTCACTGCTTGATAATTGATTGTGTTTCTCGTGAGCTATTTTTGGGTGATGATTTTGGTAAAGAAATAAAAATAGCTAGTGATACGTTGACCAAAAGATTTAAGAATATGCAAATAGAAGGTGTTTTGTCTATGGGGGAGGTCTCCACTTTTAAAAATGGAAGACTTGAGATTTATAACAAGACATTCTTAACTACGTTGCTCTATGTATAGTGATAAAGCTGTACTTATAGCCGAGTTAGCAGAACTCTATGAGTTCTCTTTAAATATTGGCACAAGTTTAAATGCTTCAAAAAACGCAACAGCTTTTTTCATGAGCTTTGCTCAGCGTAAAAATATAAAGTATATCAGTGTGTGGTATCGTCAAGAAGGTGATTTACACCTTAAAGAGTCCTTTCCTAAGTTGCAAGGAGCAGAGCAGAAAATAGGTCGCGATTCTCTTCTGTTTAGACATTTTGCTGCATTAGAAGAAGGCAAAGTGCATCGAGTAGAGGAACAAAACTTTATTTTTTCTGGTTTTAAAGCCCCGTTTGTATCATTTTATTGTTTTGAAGGTGTCTATATAGTATTCCTGCAAAATGACTTAGATCCTGACTTTAGTAGTAGAGAGAAATCTCAATTTGCCACATTATTTAAGAAGTTTGCATTAAGCATGCAAGCTTGCTTTGCTCATCAAGCTTCTCTCGATGAGGTGCTTAAAAGGCAGGTCCTTGCAAACAATCTTTTTGAGCGGGAATCTATGTATCGAATTGGTGGAGATACCTTGAGCGAAGGGATTATAGTAACTGATTTAAATGAAACGATAACCTATGCGAATAAAGCTATGGTAGAGATCACCGGGTTTACTAAAAAGGAGATATTAGGAAGAGTTCCTAATGAGCTTTTTAGGCCTATCCGTTTTGATGATGCTATAAAATTGTCCATTGAAAAAGAGTATAAATCAAATATAAGTAAGATATATGAGTTGCAACAAACAAGAAAAGACGGCAGCCTATATTGGGTGAGAGTTACACGGGCAACATTTAAAGATTTTAATGGCAATGAAGTAGGGTCTATCTCCTCTATGCGGGACATTACAGAGGCACTCGCCGCTCAGCTTGTTATAGAGACTAGCCGAAAAGATTTGCAGGAGTTAATCGATACAATGTATGATGGACTTCTTCTAATGGATAGTACAGGGGTGATTAAAGATGCAAATAATTCAGCACTTGATCTTTTTGAAATAGAAAGAGATACTCTAGGACAAATAAATATAGAGGATCTGGTACACCCAGACGAAAAGGCTACTGTAGGTGTGATTAGAAAAAAGGTAAAAAAAGACGGAACATTTTTAAATTTTGAGTCCAAGATAAAAACTCATTCGGGCAAGACTAAGTATGTTGAGGTCTCTTCTTCAGCTATTTGGAAGGATGGAGTCTATATAGGAAGTAGGGATATTATCCGTGATATTACTGAAAAAGTAAACGCTCAGATAGAAATAGACTTGAAAAATGCAGAGTTAGAGGATCTGGAAGAAAATATGTATGATGCTCTTATAGTAACTGGTATTAACGGTGAAATAAGGGATGTAAATAAAGCTGGAGAGCAGTTGCTAGGCTATTCAAAAAAAAATGCAGTAAAGCTGAATTTAAAGACAATAGTGCATCCTGATGACGCGGCTAAATCACTACACTATCTTAAAAAATTAGAAACAGACGGATTTTATTCCGGGTATGAGGGAAGAATCATATCGGGTGACGGTTCTATAAAAGATATTGAAGTCAATTCAAATGCAATTATAGAAGACGGTAAACTTACAGGTTCTAGAGATATCGTTCGTGATATTACGGAAAGAAAAGAGTTAGAGCGTCAGCATAAGTTGAGTGAGACGAAGCTAAGACTTATAATTGATACGGCTTTAGATGCTGTAGTAACTATGGATGCAGCAGGTAATATAGCAGAATGGAATAAAAATGCTGAGCATATTTTTGGTTATACGCATGATGAAGTAATTGGAAAAAGCATGAGTGAACTTATCATGCCTCAGCGATATAGAGAATCACATAAAAAAGGTATGAAACACTTCCTTGCCGGTGGGAAAGGGGTCTTAATTAATAACAGAACGGAGATAAGTGCCATTGATAGAAATAATCGTGAATTTCCTATAGAGCTTTCGATAACTCCAGTAACACAAAACGGAACAACTTTCTTCAGTGCTTTTATTAGAGATATCACAGAGCGTAAGGAAATAGAAGCTCAGAAAGAGCTCTTGCGTGAAGAGTTAGAGTCTGTGAATCAAGAATTGCGTGATTTTGCTTATATCATTTCTCATGATTTAAAAGCTCCTTTGCGTTCCATTGGTTCCTTATCTGACTGGTTAATTCAAGATTATACGGAAATATTAGATGATGAGGGTAAAGAGCTCCTGCAGCTACTAAAAGCTAGAATCAGTCGTATGCACGGACTCATAGAAGGTGTATTGCAGTACTCTAAAGTAGGAAGGCTAAAGGATGAAAAGGAACAAGTAGATATAAATACTGTAGTCGCAGAAACTATAGATTTATTAGACCCGCCTAATAATTTTGAGGTGAAGGTAGATAAAAATCTCCCTACTGTGAGTTACGATAGGGTGCGGCTTCAGCAAGTCTTTCAAAACCTACTAAGTAATGCGATTAAGTTTTTAGATAAGCCAAAAGGACTCTTAGAAGTCATTTTTAAAGAAGATGAGTCATTTTACTATTTTTCTATAAAAGACAACGGACCAGGAATAGAGGATGCGTATTTCCCAAAAATATTTCAAATATTCCAAACTCTCAGATCCAAGGATGATTATGAAAGTACAGGAATTGGGCTTAGTATTGTGAAACGAATAGTAGAGCTCAATGGGGGCTCCATTTCTGTTTCATCCGAAGTAGGAGTAGGGAGCACGTTCAGTTTCACTATACTTAAAAACAAATAAAATGTATGCTAGCAGATAAATCAATATTGCTTTTAGAAGATGACATAGTCGATGTAATGACTATCAAGAGAGCAATGAAACAGTTGGATATTTCAAACGAACTCATTGTCAAAGAAAACGGAGAAGAAGGGTTGGATTATCTAAACCAATGTGCCGAGCTGCCTGGATTAATTTTTTTGGATCTCAATATGCCAAAAATGAATGGTATTGAATTTTTGGGAGTAATAAAACTAAATAAGAAATGGGCTCAGATACCTATAGTCGTGCTTACTACATCTAAAAACGATGAGGATAAACTTGCTACTTTTAGTAAAGGAATATCTGGATATATGATTAAACCGGTCGATTATGCTCAATTTAAAGATATGATAGAAACTATCAAAAAGTACTGGAACCTAAGCGAGCACTCCTATTAATCTATGACTTTCAGGCTTCTTTATATTGAAGATGATTTGATAGATATTTTAGCTCTGAAAAGAGTTTTAAAAAATTTTGAACAAGTAGAGCTCACTGTATGTGCTACCTTGGAAGGAATCACAAGTTTAAATTTCGAGAATTTTGATTTTATCCTGAGTGATTCTAATTTGCCAGATGGTAGTCTGAATGATTTGAAGGCTATTTTACCGCTAGATAAAACACATTTTATTTCTGGCTCAGAAATATTAGGTGAAGATATTTGGATAAAGCCTATTTTACTAGATCAGATAAAGTCTCTATTCAATAGAATTACTATTGTAAATATGAGGTATATCAATGAGCTAGCAGATGGTGAGAACGAATATGTACAAGAGATGTTAGATATAGCTATTCGGGTATTGCCTGAACAGTGGAATGAGATTTCTTCTAGTAAAAATGATATTGTGGAACTCAAGAAAGCAGCACATAAAACTAAAAGCGCGTACCGAGTTTGTGGTATTCAGAATCAATGGCTAGAGGATTTGGAAGAGTTGAATGAATCATCCTTTCACTCGGAGCATAAGGAGATTCTGCTTGCCCAAATCTATAAACAGATACAGCAAGCTTTGGTAGAACTGACTTCGCTGAAGGGTTAGTCTCTGTTTTCCAGTTCTCCTATTTTTTTTCTCCAATCTCCAAGCTTCTTTATAGCTGATAATGTGCTGGTTATTAAGATAAATAGAACAGAAACCAATACAATTGCAGAGCTCAAACCATATGTTTGGTGTAACAGTATCAATAAACATGTGAGTACAACTGAGCTAACAGCGATAGCCGCAGATGCATTTTTATGCGACAATTTAAAGAATAAAAATATATGATGAATGTGTCTCTTGTCTGCTCTTAAAGGTGAAAATCCTTCCTGCATTCTACTCCAGTATACGCGTATTGAATCTAATACAGGGATTAAGAATACTCCAAATACTATAGAAATAGTATTATTAACCTCGATTATTAGGTTAGAGTTTGCATATTCTATCAATCGTATACCTGAAGAAACGAGAATAAAACCAAGTAGGAGAGACCCTCCATCACCTAAGAATATTTTCTTCTTACCAAGATTATGTATCAGGAATATAATGACGCTTCCGACGAGTGATACCAAAAGTATTACTAGCGAAGAATCACCAATAATATACGCTAGGTAGCTAAAGATAGTTAGGGCTACCAATGCGAGGAAACCCGCTAGCCCATCTATTCCGTCTATCAAGTTGAACGCATTCACTACTCCGACTATTAAAAATAAGCTAAATGTATAGGAGGCACAAATATTCAGTTGTCCTATGCCGAATATTCCATACATTGAGGTTAGCCGTATGCCAGAAGTTGCTATTGCATAGGCACAGACCACTTGGATGATAAGACGATGGCTTGCTCTTAAATTTAGCTTGTCATCTAGTATTCCCACTAGCATAAGTAAGAGTGCAGCAAATACTATGATATAGTATTTATTGATTATTTCTATGAAGTACGGGCTCACTAATATGCTTATTATCAGAGTTATACCTATGCCTAGTCCTCCTACTACCGGGATAGGATGTTGGTGTACTTTTCTTGCATTGGGTATATCTAATAAGCCTGTTTTTGGAGCGATAAGCTTAAGTGCTGGAATAATAAAAGCTGCAATAGCAACAGATGCAATGAACGCAATGATTACGGTTAGGTTATAGTATATACTGTCCATTATTTTTCAAATATTAGTTTGGTTGTCTTGAGGTGTCTAATTTCAAATGAGGCCAGTATATTGGGTTTTACTGTGCTCGCTTTTGGCTCTATTCGTTGTTTGCTTTTTAGTGTCAAAGATTCGATTAATAAACTGCGATATTTATCAGTGACTAGACTCCATATGTATCTGCGTTTAGCAATAGATTTCATTGTTTGCCCTAAAGAGTTAAGAGCATCTTTTTTGATATTCTTAACAAGATGTATTAGATCTTCTTCTGTTTTGAAGTAGATAGCTTTACCTTCTGTAGTAGTCTTATTATAAGATATACCATAAGCCATTATAGGGAGTCCTAAGTACATAGCCTCTACGAGGCTAGGGTTAGTTCCTCCCGCTGAGTGCCCGTGTATATAAATAGCTGCATTACTTCTAAGCAGGTCAATGGATCTTTGATCGTAAGTAGGGTCAAAAAGTAGAATATTATGCACACTATTGTATTTTTCTTTTAGCTTTTTCCCATATTCATTTGCTTCCCAGTTCCCCACCACTACTAGTTTTTTATTTGGCACTTTTTTAAATGCCTCCAAAATTACGTGTACATTGTTTTCAGGTTCTATTCTGCATACTTTGAATGCGTAATCCTCTATTAGGAAAGGATATTTTTTTTGGTCGTCTGAGGTTGGAATTACCTTCAAGGTATGATCTGCTCCGTACTCTATTACTCGACTTACTGTACCGTATCGCATAGCTGTATAGTCCTGAATGCTTTCGTTGTCAGAAATATCGATATGAGAATATTGGACAGCCATTTTTTCAGCCCATCTTAGGTACATTTTAGCTGGCAAGTTCCATTTCTCACGTTTCCATTCTATTCCGTCTATAGAGATAATAATCTTCTTATTGGTAAATAGTCTCACAAAAGGAAGAATCCAAGCTCCAGATACTCCAAGAATAAGTAAAACTTCACTGGTAAAAAGAGCGTGAAGTATAGATATAGTGTCATAGGGTATACTCTGTATACCATTCGCATCTAGATTGAGGTATTTCAATTTTGCACCTTTGTATTTTTCTACTCTTTCCTCTTTTGTATACTTTTTCTTAGAGCAATATACTGTGATATCGTGATCCTTGCTCAGGTGTGTCACTAGATTATCTGCTAGGGTCTCAAATCCGCCGTATTTAGCTGGGAGACCTACTGTGCCTATGATGGCTAGTTTCTTTTTATTGTTCATCGTTCTTAATCATTTGAAGTGCTACACACCATCTGTCTCTTACGGACTTATATTTAAATTTATCTTGAATACTTAGTTTCTGTAATAAATAGTTGAATTTCTGCTTCTTCTCAAGCTGAGTTAGCTCCTCGTGAATCTCGCAGTATAAGTTGTCCCAATTGCCCATTTTAATTTATTTTTTAGTGGTTAATATTTGAATGTTTTTATAAATAAAAGTGTTTTCATTAAACTGTGTTACTGCTCTTTTTGCTTCATCTTGAAAAGTCTGGAAGTAGTCGTCTGCTTCAGACCATACAGCTATCTTATAGGCTATCTCATTCAAACTTTTGCTTGATATAAGGAAGCCATTTATTCCTTCAGTTACTATTTCTGTAACTCCGCCTATAGGTGGCACTATTGCAGGGCTGCCGTATGCCATACCTTCTAGTATAGTGAGTCCAAAGGTCTCAATCCAGGCTTCTGGCTGTGAAAGATTTACAACTAGATCCGCCCATTTATAGAATGGATGCACATCTGACTGGGTTTCATATAATTTCACATTTATAGGTAGTTTGGTATCTTTAAAAAACTGGTCAATATCCTTTTGCTTAGCATTGAGCACTAGTTTAAAGAAATGATAAGGAAGTTTATGAGCCAACAGCATAAACTCATGAACCCCTTTATATGCCTTTAGTGAACAGACCATTAGTATGTTATTTAATCCTTGGTTATTCGTCGTTGATTTAGTCGCCTTTGCTAGAAATTCATCCTCTATGGCATTGTGAAGTATATGTATAGTAGCATTAGATATAGGCTCCTTTTTTGCTAAGTAATTACTAACGTATATGACATCTGTAGCACACCATTTTACCATTCCAAAAAGGAAATATTTAAGTATAGCAGGTTTCATTGATGTCTCGTGAACATGATAAATAATTCTATTGCCTTTCAACTTGCCTGCTAGAGCAGCTCCAAAGGGTAGAACCGTATTAATATATATAATGTCTTCTTTCTCTGCTGTTTTTAAAATATTGATGCAAAGAGCTACTTGACTTAATACTAGGTGGACTAATCGAATGACTGGATTAGCTGCCCACTTATAGTTGAAATAACAATAATTCACACCTACTATTTTAGAAAGAAATCCTTCCTG
>TARA_B110000971_G_scaffold221988_1_pt1 | contig 14942 bp, 13 predicted proteins | sample TARA_B110000971 | Tara Oceans TARA_B110000971 (sample SAMEA4397842) | marine metagenome | biome: Polar Biome; feature: [SRF] surface water layer (ENVO:00010504); material: water (ENVO:00002006), including particulate matter (ENVO:01000060) such as... | depth 5 m | reverse complement strand
TTTAGTGTTTTTTCTGTACTATCTGTTTTAATAGACATCGATAGTAAATATAATTTTAAATCTACATTTTTAGGATAAAGGGAAGTTAGTCTTTCTAAAGTACCTATTACAGATTTATACTCACCTTTTACCTCTTGTTCTTTGGCGTATTGTAGATTCAATCTTAAATCTGTTGGATTTTTTAAAATTTCAAGATAAGTAATTTCTGAATATGCGTTAATAGTATAAAAAATAATTAATAAAAATAATGAAAATTTTTTTTTCATAAAGTAATACCTAAACAAGTAACATCGTCCCTTAATTTTTTGTTTGACTCAGTTAAAATTTCACAAACATGATCTATTATTTTTGTAGGCTCTAAAGAATTGGTTTTAATGATTGCTTTTTCTAATCCATCAACTCTTAATTCTGATCCATCTTTTAAATATCCCTCAGTTACTCCATCTGTATAAATTAAGACTACTTTGTTCGCTATATTTTCAATTGTTGTTTTAAAAGCTGTGTCATCTTTCATTTTCATAAGTCCAAGTGGTGGAAGGGCAGCGCCACGGTATTCGAATTTAAACTTATTATTTATGATCATAACAGGCTCATGCCCGTGATTTATATATTCAATTTCTTTTTTGGCTATGTTTATTTTACCAATAATTGCAGTAATAAACATTCCTTTATATGAAGATTCATTCACTTGATTGTTAACAAATCTTGCAATTGTAGGAACTGGTTTTTCTAGCCGTGCCATTGATCTAAATACTGCTGAAGCATTTGCCATAAGCATACCTGCTTTTATTCCTTTTCCAGAAACGTCCGCTAAAGTAAAATAAATTTCATTGTCATTTATTCTTAAATAATCAAAGTAATCACCAGATACATCTCTTGCAGGAACATTTTTTGCAAAAATATAATCATTTTTTTCTTTCGCTGGGGGAAATAATTTTTTTTGAACTTCGCCTGCTATCTCTCTCTCTTGCTTCAATATTAATTGTTTTTTTTCATTTTCAATTGCAAGTGTGTTTTCATCAACAAACCGAAAATAAATAGTGATAATAAATAATATTGCTGAAGCAACAATACTGTAGAATATGTCAATAAAATAATTAAACTGGTACATGATAACGCTTATAAAAAAAATTACAGTTAGAAAAGCTAAAAAATAAATTATTGAATATTTTGGTTTAAAAACTTTTGGAATAATTGACAGAGAAACTAAAGCAATAAATAAAATAATATTTTCAATTATTGTTGTAATATTGTTAATTATTATGGTGTCGTTATTTAAAACATTATCCAAAATATTAGCGTGCACTTGTACACCAGGTATAATTCTACCAGATGGGGTTTTAACTAAATCAAATAACCCTGCTGCAGAAGAACCAACCAATATCATTTTATCTTTAATTTCATCAGGATTAAATTTTCCATTAAGGATATCAACGGCTGATATGTAATGTTTGGGATCAAATTTTTTATATTTTAAATATACTAGGGCGTTTTCATCTGTAAAAAATTTAGCAGTTCTAGTTTTTATAACCTGAATTCCTAACTCATCACTTTCTACTAAATAATTTTTTTGATTATTCGCAACTCTTATCATTTCTAATGACATGGATGGCCAAAGCTGATCATTTATGCCTATCAACATAGGTACAAATCTTAATGTACCATCTTCACTTCCTATAATTGATATAGATCCAATACCTTTTGCCTCATCATTAAATTTTTTTAATGAAGCTAATCCTGATGGAAATTTATAAATATGTTTTTTTGCAGGTTGACCTTTAATAATAAATCTTGCTTTTTTTTGGTCACCATAATTCAGATCATTTTTTTTGATTAAGCCCACTATAGGCAAAATTATTTTACTATTACTAATTGATTTAGCAAATTCTAAGTCACTATCGATTACATTGTCAGTTGAGATTAAAAGTTCTCTTAAAATTTTTGTGGGATTTTCTCTGTCAGATTCACTAAAAAAAATATCAAATGCTATTACTTTTGGATTGGCTTTAGCTAAATTGTCTACTATTTTGGCTAACTTATCTCTTCTCCATGGAAATTGTCCAACTTCAGCTAAACTTTTATCATCTATATCTATTATTCTTATGTCTTTTTGATCGAATTCTTTTTCAAAAAATGATTGGTATGAATCATAGTTTATATTGGATATTTTCTTAATTATGGTTGGATTTAAAATCTTTATTAAAATAATAAGTGCTATTGCAATTGCAACTGTGTCTCTTTGTTTGTTAAATATCTTCATAAAATAAGTAAAGTGCTTTATTCCTATAAATTAGAGCATTTTTATTGAATACACAAAAATATAAAACTAACATATAAATATTAAAAATATTAATTATGGATTTAGGGGCAAAAATACTAAAATATACTGCAGAGCATGATTTATCTGATATACACATAAGAGCAAATCAGCCTATGGCTCTTAGAGCTGGTGGTGAAATCCTTACTTTTCCAGATGACATTATCTCTAAGGATGAACTTAATGATTTTTGGAAAGCCCACTTAACACAAGCACTTTATAAAACATTAATTGTCAAAGCTGATCTTGATTTTGCTATTGTGCTTGAGGGTCAAAGATATAGAGCAAACGGGTATTTTTCATCTTATGGACCAAGCATGGTTCTTAGAAAAATTGTTACTGAAGTTCCAGAAATGAGCAAACTAGGTTTGCCTCAAGCAGCACATGATGCAATAACAAATAAAACTGGATTAGTCCTCGTTACAGGTCAAACTGGTTCTGGTAAATCAACTTCTTTAGCTGCAATGATTGGTGAAATAAATGCTACTAGAGGTGAAAATATAATTACTATTGAGGACCCAATTGAATTTGTCCACCATGCAAAAAAAAGTATCATCTCCCAAAGAGAAGTTGGAAAAGATACTGCAAGTTTTGCTAAAGCACTAAAATCAGCTTTAAGACAAGATCCTGATATTATTTTAGTTGGTGAAATGAGAGATTATGAAACTGTATCATTAGCACTTACAGCGGCAGAAACAGGGCATTTAGTATTTGGCACTCTTCATGCGGCAGATGCGGCAGGAACAATTACAAGAGTACTCGATGTTTTTCCACCTGACCAAAAAGAGTTGGCACAGGCAATGCTAGCTGGTTCTATAAGACTAGTAATGTCTCAACAATTATTAAAGAAAAAAGGTGGAGGAAGAATTGGGTGTTTTGAAGTAATGACAGGAAACAGTGCTATTAGAAATCTTATAAGAGAAGGTAAGACTGCTCAAATTGCCTCAACTTTACAAACTTCTGGAAAAGAAGGAATGTTTACTAGAGAAAAATATTTAGAGGGTCTGATTGAAAAAGGATTAGTTGCAGCAAATACAATAACTTAAATTTTTTTTTTAAGAGTTAAGTGATTAATCCAATTGTTTCTAGACTCTCCCCACTGAATATCGTCCATTACCATTTTTATAAAATGAGTTCCTAGGCCACCAGGTCTTATTTCTTCTAATTTTCTTGGCTTAACTTTAGATGGATCTACTTTTATTCCCTCATCAAAAAATTCAATAATTAATGTTTTCTCTATTAACTTTAAATCCACCTTAATTTTTTTTGTATCATTGCCTCCTTTATATGCGTGCTGAATAATATTCATGGAAGCTTCTCCAATAGCTAATATAATTTGATATTGTAAATCTTCTAGAACTTTATTTTCAATGAGAAAATCTTTAATAAATTTTCTTATATTGTTTAAGTTAGTTTTTTCTGCTTTAAAAATTTTAGATAACACTAATTATGTCATCTTAAAAAATGACTCTAATTTAGCCATTTTTAAAACTGAAAGCACTGCTTCACTTAAATTTAAAGTCAATTCTTTATTTGCTTCTTGAGCTTTTTGATTCGACTCTATTAACACTGCAACACCAGAAGAGTCGATATAAGTGACTTTGGTTAAATCAAGTTCAATATTAGCGTTATTTTCAATAATTTCTGATATTTTTTCCCTAAGTGCGTCTGAATTCTCAAGATCAACTTCACCATCAATATGCACTATTAATTTTGAACCAGTGTTTTCTTCTTTAATGTCCATTGTAAAAATCCTATATTTAATTTTTTAAATTACTATATATGTATCTTTTAAAAAAAAATATTAAATAGTTAAAATGTCAGAAAATAAAGATAATGAAAATGAATTTGAGAGAGATTTTAGTGAAGGTGCTGAAGAAGAAAACTCTTTAAATGAAGATAATGCAGACTTACCTTTAAACGATGAAACTTCAGACTCACTTGAAGAAAGTATCATAGAACCTGATAATGCAATATCAGAGTATACAGATAAAACACCAGAAACAGAAATAGATCCGATAGCTGAGGCAAATGAGTCTTTAATAACTATGAATTCAGCACCATTTGATAAAACATTAGAAGCTATGTCGCAAACACTATCAAGTATTGATAATAAAATGGATATTGAAAATTTACAATTACAAAAACTAGATCAATTGTCAGAAATAAAAGAGCAATTAGATAGATTGGAAACTTTTAACATGACACCAGCTAGTACAGACTCAACAACAGAACCAGAAGATAGAGACTCTGATCTAAAAGTTACATCAGAAGTAGAAGAGGAAATGTCTCAAAATAGTATTGGACATAATCAACAAGAAATTTCAGAATTATTAGAAAAAGTTGCAACCTTGGAAGGAAAAATACAAACTATCGAAGATCAATCAAATAATGCTAATGAAAGATTCATAAAAATTGAAAATATAATAGAAAGATTTGAAAATTTAGAAAATGAAATACAGGTTGTGTATGAAGATGATGAAGAAGAAAAACCAAATTTTTTTAAAAATTTATTCCAAAAAAAAGAAAAAAGTGAATCATACACAGATAACGTACCTGAAATATCTTTATCAGAAATAAAAATAGGTGTTCCAAAAGATACACAAAATATTATTGAAGAAGCAGAGAGCAGTCAACAAAGCGCAAATAATCAAATTCTAATAAATGAAGACGACGAACAAAGCACAAATAATCAAATTCTAATAAATGAAGACGATGAAAAAAATATTCAAGAAGATGATAAGGTTAAAAAACCTAATAGCTTAAAATATGGATTAGGGATGACGCTGCTTCTAGCCACTATTATTATAGTTTTATTTTTCCTTGATGAATTTGAAATTATTAATTTAAGTTATAGTAATGTGATGAATAGCATAAGCAATATTCGTTCTTTATTTTAATTTAAACAATGCTTTATTTGTTTATTTTTTATTTAGGAGCCATAATTGGAAGCTTTTTATATGTCTGTATTTTACGTTTACCCAAAAATGAAGATTTGGTTTTTAAAAAATCTTACTGTGAGTCATGTAAAAAAGAAATTGAATGGTTTTATAATGTCCCATTATTTTCTTATTTGATCCTTAGAGGTAGTTCAAGCTGTTGTAATAAAAAAATTAACACTGAATACTTTATTTTAGAATTACTTACTGGTTTACTTTTTTTTGTAAATCTTATTTTATTTGAGGATTTCCAATTGTTGATGATTAACATTATACAAATCATTTTATTATTAATAATTTTTATAGATTATAAAAATAGAATTATTTTTGATATATTCTCGTATTCTTTAATTTTGATAGGTCTTGTAGTTAATTATTTTTTTTCTTATATAAACCCTTTTAATATAAGTGTTTTAGATTCATTAATTACTATAGTTATTTCTTCAAGTTTTTTTGGATTATTAAAATTTTTTTACAAAAAAATTAAAAAAGTTGATGGCTTAGGTGCAGGGGATATAATTCTTATTGCAGGATTAACTGCTTGGACTGGATTTAGATTTTTTTTATATTTATTAATTTTATCTTCTGTTACTGGAATTGTTTATTATTATCTATTTAATAAAAAGAGAAAAGAAAACTTTGAAATACCATTTGGCTCAAGCCTAGGTTTTTCTTTTATCATTTTATTATATGTAGCAACTATTTTTTAAGATACTAACCTTTTAGATAGCTGTATTTTTTCTTCCAAACAGTCTAAAGAATTTTAAATAGTAAAAATCTATAATTAGTTTATTTTATTTTTTTCTCTAAAATACTTTCATATTCCTTTATTAAGTTTTCTAACTCTTTATCTTTATTTTCTATTGAACTTCCTAGAATTCTATTTTTTCTTTATTAATTGTAGAAATTAATAATTTTGATATTTTCTTAATCTGAGTATAAATTTTTTTCATAAACAACCTCATCTTGAATTTCAACATAGTCTAGTGTTTTATTGTATGTAACTGTCATATTGCCTTTTGAGTCAATTTCTAACTTAAAATCTTTTAATGCTTGTTTCCTTAAATCTAAAGTAAAGTTGTAATCACATACTTGACTTGTGCCATAAATTACTAAGGCTGTAATTAATATTCCTAATGATTAGTTTAATTATTCAACTTGACCTATATTATTTAATTTTAATAGGTTAATTAGTTTTTTGTCAAAAAACCACAATATATTTACAATTTAACTCTTGTTTTACGATAGAAGTATATTATTTTGCGTTGATATATATATGTTATTAATTAATAACTAAATTAAATGAAGGAGAACAATAATGTTAAAAACTAAAAAAGGTTTCTCACTAATCGAATTATTAGTAGTAATCGCGATCATTGGTGTTTTGTCAGCAGTAGGTATTACAGCTTATTCTGGTTACACGGCTGATGCTAAGAAAAAAGTAACAGTTGCACAGCACAAACAATTAGTTTCGTTAGCTAATGCTGAGTCAGCGAAATGTGCTGGTGGTTCTGGTAATTGGGCTTGGACAGCTGGTACTAACACATGTAATGCTGATGTAGTTGCTGCTGATATTATCACACATGCAAATTCAACTATGGGCATGGAAAATCCTTACGTAGCAGGTACAGCTTTTGCTGTTGCGAGCGGTGGTGTAGAAGGTCAAACGACTATAACAGTAGCTGGTACTGGAAGTTCTCAAACTATGGTTTTTACGACAATAACTGATGGTTCAAATACTGAAGCAGATACAATAGCAATGTATTAATTTTATTTAATTAAAATTAATAAAATTTAAAGCCCTCTTTTAAGAGGGCTTTTTTTTTATTTTACTGCATCTCCCATGCTGAATATAGGCTGGTATAAAGCTAATAATAATACCATTATTATAGATCCAATTAATACAATCATAACTGGCTCAATAAATTGCTTTAATTTTTCAACAGCTTCTTCAACCTCAGCAGCATAGAAATCTGCAATAGAAAAAAACATCTGTTCAACGCTACCTGTTTTTTCACCAACTTTCATAAATTCTGCAAATTCCATTGGAAAAACTTTTCTTTCAGCAGCAAAGAGTGCAGACAAACTTTTACCAGTTAAAACTTCATTCTTAATTCTTTCAGTAGACTCTCTGACTAATAAATTTGTAGTAACTTTACTTGCTATGTCTAAAGCTTCAATAATACCAACACCAGCTGTTAATAAATTTCCTAAAACCATACCCATTTGTGCATAAATAGATTTCTCAATTAATGTACCCAAAGCAGGCATTTTTAAAATTATTCCATGCCATTTTTTTCTAAACCAATATGATCTTTTCACCCCCTGTTTAAACCCAACAAAAAATAAAATAATTGTCAAAAGCGTCATGGCCCCCCCCCTGCCTTGCATAAATTCACTAGCAGCTATAATTTTTTGTGTAGCATCAGGTAGTTCAACACCCATGCTTCCATAAATCTCTTGGAATACAGGTACCACTTTAACTAACATCACAATAGTTACAAGGGAAGCAACTGTTAAAAGGATTATAGGATATGTTATTGCACCTTTGATTTCTTTTACAATTTTCATTTGCGCTTGTACCATTTCGTTTATTTTTGTTAAAAAATTACCTAAAGTTCCACTTTTTTCACCTGCTCTAACCATGTTTAAATATGATTCATTAAAAATGTCTGGAAATCTTTCTAAAGCATGACTGAAAGGTAATCCTTGGTCTAAATCTCCTAATAAAGATTTGGTAACTTTAATCATTCCTGGTTTTTTGTTTTGTTTTCTGAGTAACTTTAGACAGTCATAAATTGGTAAATTTGCATTAATCATCGTTTTGAGCTTATTAGTGAAATCAAGCACATCTTTATCGGTAACTTTATTAGATTCGAGTTGCATCCCCATAAAATATTTTATTTCAGGAAGATCCTCTTCATCAGGATTGTTAGATTTTTGTACCTCTATTTTTGAAACAATAATTCCTTGTTCTTTTAACCTACTTATAGCTTTAGCTTTATCTTCCGCATCAATTGCACCAGTAGTTTTCTGTCCTTTATTAGTGCCTGTATAAGAAAATGATGCCATTTATTAATGACTAATTGATATTACTCTTAAAAATTCTTCATAAGAAAGTACCCCATCTCTAACAAGGTTTCGTGCTCTTTGTTCCATTGTTACAAAACCATCTTTTCTTGCAACATCTAATAATTCGTGTGTTCGTAAACCATCAATAATTCCTTGCCCTACTTTATTGGTTATTTCTAAAAATTCATATATTCCTTGTCTGCCTTTATAGCCCGAACCTTCACACTTATCACAACCCTTACCTTTTTGACATTTTATGCTAGGAATTTCTGTTGCTACATATCCAACTTCTTTTAACATGTCTGCTGTAATTGCCGTGTCATTCACTTTACATTCTTTACAAGTTTTTCTAGCTAGCCTTTGGGCTACAATCATATTTAAAGCACCTGATATCATGAAGGCAGGAACTCCCATATTGGTCATACGAACAATTGTTGCAAGAGCGTCTTGTGTGTGGAGAGTTGATAGTACTAAGTGACCAGTAAGAGCAGCCTTAATTGCAATATCAACTGTTTCTTTATCTCTTATTTCTCCAACAAGAATTACTTCAGGATCTTGACGAAGAAAAGCTCTTAGAATACTTGCAAAAGATAATCCTATTGTCTCATTGGCTTGAACTTGACCGATCCCAGACATGGTATACTCAACAGGATCTTCTGCTGTCATTATATTTGTTTCTGGAGAGTTTATATGTTGAATACCTGCATACAAAGTTGTTGTCTTACCACTACCCGTCGGACCAGTAACTAGCACCATTCCTTGTGGAGATTCAATTCCTTTTATAAATTTTTTTAAATCATCTTCTGGTATGCCAATAGAATCTAATGCCATAATATTACTGCTTTTTAATAAACGCATACAAATACGTTCACCGTATTTTGTAGGTACAACATTAAACCTTACATCTGTATCTTTTCCACCTTGAGATTGATCCTTAACAGTTATAGCTCCATCTTGGGGTAGTCTTTGTTCTGAGATGTCACAACCAGCCATAATTTTCATTCTGGTTACAACTGAGCCATAATTTTTTTTTATCTGAGCACTTAATTCCTCTTGAACTTTCATAATTCCATCTGTTCTAAATCTTACTTGTGCACTATCCCTAAAGGTTTCAATATGAATATCACTAGTCCCATCTGCTAATGAATCTTGAAAAATTTGATCAACAAAAGCTGGAATATTGGTTCCTGTAATAGCTTGAGTTCTTGCTTTTCCAAGAGATCCCATTAATCTAGGGTCAATTCCTTGCGGTGTAGCCCCAACTTGTGCTTTACCACCAGCCACTGAATTTACTTTTGCATCCTCAAAAATACTGGATGCTAAAATAGCATCAATTTCTGAAAATTTTGCAATAAAAAAAGCTACACTTTTTTTAGTAGCTGCTTTTATCTTAGCCATTGCCATGACTTTAGTTGGGTCTGCTATTGCCACTTTAATTATAGGACCTTCAATGTCAAAAGGGATAACTTTTTCTTCTTTAATTATATTTTCTGGCAATAAAGTAAATGCGTTTAATTTTACATCATTTCTTTTTAATTCAAATCTTTTTGCACCTAAACTTCTTGAAACTACTTTTGCAACATCATCTTCTGTAACAAATTTTTTATTAATTAGTTCAGGAATTATTTTTTCTTTATTTTTTAAAAATTGACCTGCTATTAAATTATATCTATTTTCAGACAGTATACCTTGTGCTTTTAGTAAAGAGGAAATCTTATCTGTTGCTGCATCACTGATTTGCATTAAATTATCCTTGGTGCGATAAATATTAAAAGTTCTGTTCTTTTATTGGTTTCTGCTTTTGATCTAAATAATGCTCCCACAATTGGAATTTTTCCCAGTAGAGGAACTCTACTAATAGCCTCTGTTTTTGCTTCAGTTAATATACCACCAATCACAGCAATCTCTCCGTCGGCTATTAATAAACTTGTGTTTACTTCATTGTTTGAAACAACAGCAGTTGCTCTATCTGTTATACTATCGTTTTTAATCTTTAACAATAATTCAATTGTTCCATCTCCTGTGATCGTTGGTGTAACATCTAGTTCAAGGGTAACTGGAATAAATTTATTTGTTGTCGTTACCACACCATCTGCATTTACTTGTTCACTAACTACTAAATTTGTACCTTGGGTAATCTTTGCATTTTTTCCACTTACGGTGAATATTTTTGGATTGGATAAAGTTTTAGATTCTCCTTGAGTTTCTAAGGCATCTATTTCTATTTTTAATTGTTGTGTTGATGTTCTGGCAATAATTCCTAGTCCTGAAGTTCCACCAACTAAAAAACTAGTTACACTATTTTCATCCGTACCAGGTGTTAATGTATCTGTAGGAGTAGTTAATTGTGTACCCGCAATACCTCTTACAATTTTACTTTCTTCAGTACCTGAGTTAGGTCTATTTTGTGCAATCCCGAGTCTTGATCCAAGTTTTCTTTCAAAGGTTGGTGACACCTCAACTATAAACGCTTCAATTAAAATTTGAGCTTTCTTTACATCTATTGTGTTTAAGATTTCTTCTATTCTGTTTATTTGGTTTTTTACACCCTGAACAACTATTGTTTTATTTAAATCATCCGCAACAAAAGTTGCAGCTTTTATTTCATCTTCTCCTTCTCCACTACCAGAAAATAATGGTGTCATTTGAATTACTAAGTCGCTAGGTTTATTATAAAATATATTAAACACCTCTGTTTCTAGGTTTGAGGAACTTTCTGATGAACCCTCAGTCATATTTTCTTTTAAAGTATACACTCTTAATATGTTATTCTGCTCTCCACCAATGAAGCTAAGTTTGTTCATTTCTAAGATAGAATTAAAAACATCATTCCAGGGTTGTTTGTAAATTTGAAAGTTTAAATAACCATTAACTTCTTGGCTAACTATAACATTACGATTAACCAACCTTCCCAAAGCAACTAATCCTTCTGACAAATTGACATTATTAAAGTTGATTGTAATTAGCTCTGTTGGTCCAGATAATTTAGTATTAGATTTTAATTCAGCTCTGTTTGCTGATAAAGCTTTCCTAGGTTGTTTTTTATTAGAAAAACCTGTTGATGGACCTTCATCAGCAGTTAATTCTATAACTTTCTTTCTATCATTTTTTACTTTTGCAATATCAATTGTACTTAAGTTGTCAAAATCTTTTGGGTTTTTAATTCTAGCTTTACATTTTTCAGCAGATTCAGCTATTCCGCACTTCTTCTTTTCTTCTTTGCTCACATCATTTTGTGTAGCACATCCAGAAGTTACAATAATAAAAAGAATAATTAATATTTTTTTCATTTATTTATTTTAATTTGTAAATTTTTATTTATCAGTTTCAATATTATATTATCTTGATTGATAGTCTTTACAACAGCTCTTTCTTTTCCAATAATATTCCCTTCGAACACTACGATCTGGCTCTTGTCTGGCATTTCTAGTATGGCTGTATTTTGAAATAGATTATCAGAATTATTTGCTTGTAAAGTTGCCATTAATATCATGCTTTGTATAGGGTAATAGTCTCCATTAGAATACATGCCTCTTTTTGAAATAACTTTAGATAAATCTTTGTTAAAAGGATCAGCTAACTTTTTATTTTTTTCTATTTTAATCTCAGAACTATTAATTGCTGTTCCAAAAAATATGAAGTTTAAAATAAAAAAAAAATATAAAATTTTATTCATCTGATTTAGTAAAATTAATTGTTATAACTGATTGGATATTTAATATTTCATTTTCACTTTTTTTAATTAGTGAGCTTTCAGTTATTAAACCTTGATTTTTTTTTTTAATATCGCTAATAAAATTCATATAATCAAAGAATTTTCCTTCAAAATTAATATGAAAGTTTGATTGCACATATTGAGGATAAACATCATACTCAATTTCTTTTGCATCTGGATCAGCACCTTCTTTTGGAATTTTGTAAGTTTCCTCTTTTATTTTTTTCATGGATAAAATTTTTAATTTGTTAATCATTGCTGTGTTAGCTATTAAGGCAAAAAATTCATAACTTTTATCTAAGTTAAAAAATGATGACTTTAAATTTTTTAATTCATTATCTGCTCTAATAATATTTTTATTTAACACCATTTTCAAAGGTTCAGAAGTCGTTAAGATATCTTTTTTAGAATTGTAGTCCTCAATAAAAGAATCAACTAATATTTGGGGTGGCTGAAATAGTGTGAGCTTAACTATGAAATACAATAATATTACACCAGCTAGATAAAGACTTCTCTTGATTGTTTCGTCTCTAGAAAGAAAATCTACTTCTAAATCTAAATTTGATTTAACCTCTTGCTTTCTTTTTATAAAAATTTTTTTAATTTTTTTTTTTTTCATTTTATAAAAAGAGTTTAATTTTAAATGATTTTACCTCTGATGCTTTAGTTACTTCTAGATCTTTATCTTTATCTACATCACTAGATATTTCTTTTTTTAAATTAATATCACTATTATATTTTTCCAAAATATCATCAGGAATAGTTTTGCTCTCAAATTTTTGAAAAATCTTATCTAAATTATTTATCTCTGATTTACCAATTTCATTTCTTAAATTAACTAAGAATAAATTGATATCTAAATCAGAAGCTGCTTTTCCAATAAACACTACGTGGGAACCTTTAAGATAATCAACACTATCTAAAACTACCCCTTCTGGTACTAATTCAGCTACTTTATCAATAAAATCTAAATACTCATCTTTACGAGATAATATTTTGCTAGCAATTGTCCTTGCCGCATAAGCCTCTTTTTTTTTTATGCTTAAAATTTTTAAATCTTCGGTAAAAGATGTGTGTAATTTATCAATGCTATCATACTCGACAATTAAATTTTTATTTTTAAAATATTTAGGAATCTTAAAAAAAATTACAGAACTTAATAAAATTAAAAAAAATATCGTTAAAAATTTTAATACATTATTTTCAATAAAAACTTTTTTATTATGAATTAAAATATCTTTTTTTGCATTTAGGTTTATTTTATAGATACAATTTAATGACTCTCTTACGTTGTATGGATTTAAATATCTAAGTGATGCACCAATATTAAAAGAAAATAAATTTTTGTTTATTTTTATTTTTTCAGAAAATTCTATAGCTTCTTTATTTAGTTTGATAATTTTATTAGAAAAAATATTTTGATCTTGTTTGTCAGCTGCTTTGTTTTTGGTAGGACGTTTTTTTATTTTTTTATCCAAACGATTTAGCTCTTCTTTTTTAGGAAATGTTGAAACATTAGTTAATTTTAATTCTGGAAACTTACTTTTAACTCCAGCTATAAAATTTTTACTCTCATCTAATTCACTAAATATAAATAATTCTGATATATTGTTTTCAGTATCTTCTACTATTTCATCAATTGTGGGTTTTACATTATTTAGTGTTCTATCATATAACTCATCCCAAAAAGGTCCATCTCCATCTGGTAATTTTTCAAGTTGTTTTAATAATGTTACGTCAGAACGAGTTAATTTATTTGAGACAAAAATAAATTTTTTTTGTTTTCTGTGAATTAAATAGTTTTCACTTTCTCCATACACCAAAAGTAGAAAATCTTTATTCTTATGAATTTTTTGTGTCAGCATCAGTAAATTAACTAATGCTAAACATTTAACTTCATAAACTGTTGGATTTAACTTGGCAGCTTTTAATATTTTATTCTTATTTAAATTTTTATTATTATCAGTATAAGCAAATAAAATTTCCATTGTTTGATTTTTTTTATCAATATCTATCACTTGATATGAAACAGCTAAACCCTCTAGCATCTCTTTAATACCCTCTGCAGGCAAGTCTGTAAATTGAGACCAAAAATCATTTGTCATAATTTCTTTTGATAAATTGGTATCAGTAGTAAGAGGCATGCTAATTTGTTTTAAGGTAACCTCAGAAGTTGGTAAGAGTAAATTAACCTCCATATTTTGGAATTTTTCTTTTTTTACTATCTCAGAAATTTGATCTACATATTTCTGATAATCTTTATTGAAATCATTTTTTGAAGAAGAAAACTCAAACTTTTCTTGGATAATTTTTTTAATTTCTTTTTTTTTAGATTGTAAGTTGCATATTGTTATTTCCTTTTCAGTTAACTCAACAGATATTCTTTTTTCACCTGGTAAGCTCAAAGGTCCCAAAATTGGTGGCAATAGATTTAAAGCAAAATCTTTACTTTGATCTATAATTTTTTTAACTTTTTCGTTCACTTTTTTTCTTTCTAAATATTAAATGCAGCATTAACTTATGACACAATTTATACTAGAAATTAAGGACTTTTTTTCCAACAATTTATATATATTAATAAGAAACATGCTTAATTTTATAAATCAAAAAAATTCTATCTATCTGACTAACAAAAAAGGATTTTCTTTAATTGAGCTTTTAGTTGTCATTGCTTTAATGGGCATCATTACAGCCTTAGCAACTATTGGTTATGTTGGAGGTCAAAAAGACATTGATTTAAAAAAAAGTGAAGTAAGTTTAGAAGGGTTTCTTAATGAGATGAGATTGAAAGCCTTCACAGATGCCAGGCCTTATAAAATATATTTAGAAAATATTTCTACTAATAATATTTCTATTAAAGTTTATGAGCCGACAGGAACAGAGTGGTATGATTTTGATC
>TARA_B110000971_G_scaffold40484_1_pt1 | contig 15014 bp, 13 predicted proteins | sample TARA_B110000971 | Tara Oceans TARA_B110000971 (sample SAMEA4397842) | marine metagenome | biome: Polar Biome; feature: [SRF] surface water layer (ENVO:00010504); material: water (ENVO:00002006), including particulate matter (ENVO:01000060) such as... | depth 5 m | reverse complement strand
AATTTAAAATTAAACCATTTTTTTAAATTTTCTAATAATTCTAAATTCTTGGATTTAGTAAAAGCGTATGGAGAAAGATCTTTATCCTTTCCGTTGTCACCTAAGCTAGCAGAAGTAGCTGAATAAATTAATTTAATTTTGTTGTCCAAACAAAATTTAAAAACAGCCAAACTACCCAGTGAGTTTGATCTAAAGCAGTTATCAAATTTTTCGAAACTTTGATAAATTCTTGAAAACTCACCAAAATGAAACACGGAATCAATTTTGTTAATATATCTAGATAAAACTTTTCTTATATTTGTAGTGTTTTCCTTAATATATTTAACTCTAGAATTTTTTATGTGGTTTTTTTTATAACCACTTGAATAATTATCTATACTGATAATTTTTTTATTAGTCTTTTTTAAAATTTTTTCAATTAGATGAGAGCCAACAAAACCAGCACCGCCTGTTATAATAATAATATTTTTCATTGAGATTTGTTAGCCTGGCAATGTCCTACTCTTCCGTGTCTTAAGACAAAGTACCATTGGCGCTGAAGGGCTTGACTTCCGAGTTCGGAATGGGATCGGGTATTGCCCCTTCGCAATAATCACCAGGCGTGATATGAATACAAAATAAAGTAGACAAAGTAAATAACTATTTACTGAATTTTAACATTAAAAGTTTCAGTAATATGAGAAATCCGTCTCTAAGCTCGTTTACTTTTTTAAATCCAGCAATTCTAGGTCTTTCGTAGCAAGGAAAGTCTGTAATCCTAAGTCCTTTTTTTTTAGCAACAATAGGTAACTCAACACAAAATCGGAAATCATGACTTTTGAGCTTCATTTCATTCACTTTTTTAGTATCTCCTACGATAAAAGTGTACAAAATATCTGATATATTTAATTTAAATAAAATTTTACCCAAAGTGCTAAAAAATTTATTTCCTATAAATGTTATAATGGTATCATCTTCACTTCCAGCATTTTTAAGATATCTAGATCCAAAAATTATATCGAATTTTTCTAAATTCAACTTATTATTCATCTCAAATAATTCTTTTGGATTAAAAGATCCATCAGCATTAAAAATAGAAAAAAATTTAGTATTAACTTTACTTATACCAAAAACTAAGGCATCTCCATATCCTTTATTTAGCTGATAAAGAATTTCTATATCCAGACTCTTTATTGCATTAATAGTTTCAAAGTCATCTTTTTGCATAACTACTAAAATTTTTACTTCAAAGAGTTCTTTAATTTCTTTTATTGTTGCGGGCAAGCTATCAGCTTCATATCTTGCAGGTACTACTAAAGTTAAATTTTCTAGTTTTTGCATAGTAAAAATTTTTATAAATTATTTATCTGATATACATGATGTGTATTAATGACAATAAATTTTTTATCATTAATTATAATTTTTCCCTAACATTACTTATTATATCAAAATGTACCTATCAATAATATTATATTGGCAACATAGAATATGAGATAGATTCTAAGAACCCTCAATAAAAATTGAGTGATAATTTATTTTATAATTCTAAATTATTTAATTTTTAACAGTTAAACTCAGCAATTATTTATAACTAAAATTATATAAATTTGTTAATTTCATCACAAACTTTATAAATATTTTTTATTGATATATTTGGTCCAGATGGAAGGTATAAGCCATATTTGCTTATATGGTCAGAAACAGGAAAAGTACCAGCAATTTTAATGTTATATTTTTTTAAAAATTTTTGTCTCTTCATGGGGAAAAAAAATGGTCTAGTTTGTATTCCTTTTTTTTTTAAATTATCTATTAAAACTTTAGCAGTTATTGACTTCTTCTTAATTAATATTCCCACTACCCAATAAACATTTTCAAAGTTTTGATATTTTGGTTTTTGAATGAAAATATTTTCATTATTTTTGAGTTTTTCAAAATACAATTTTCCTATTTTTTTTTTCATACTCAAAGTTTTGTCAATTCTTGAAAACTGAGAAAGCCCAAACGCAGCTTGTAAATTCGAAAGTCTATAATTCCAACCTATATCATCATGGTTAAACCTATCTTTTTTTCCAAAACATAAATTTCTTAAACTTTTTATTTTTTTGTCTAATTTTTTACTATTTGTTAAAATTATACCCCCTTCACCTGTGGTAACATGTTTATTTGCATAAAAGCTAAAGATTGAAATATCCCCATAATATCCACATTTTTTATTTTTATATTTGTGTCCTAACATTTCTGCAGCATCTTCAATTAAGAATAATTTTTTTTTTTTACATATTTTTCTAATTTTATCTATTGCTAATGGATAGCCATAAATATGTGTTGCTATTATAGCTTTGGTTTTCGAGTTAATGGCTGACTCTATTTGTGGTATATTCATATTCCAAGTGATTGGATCACAATCAACTACCACAGGTTTTAAACCATTTTTAATAACAGCTATTAAATTAGAGACTATTGTAAAATTTGGTATAATTACTTCATCACCTTTTTTTAAATCTAGGCTTTTTACTGCAATTTCTAAGGCTGCAGTTCCATTAGATACTGTTGATGCATATTTTTTTTTTATGTATTGAGAAAATTTTTTTTCAAATAATTTTACTTCTGGACCCTCTGAAGTTATCCAGCCAGCTCTCATAACTTTGGAAACGGAATTAATATCTTGATTTAATATATAAGGTTTAGAAACGGGTATCATAAATAATTAATAATTTAACAATCATAGTTGTAATGTAATAATCAAAAGATGGTATAAATTTTTTATTTTTTATTTTTAATAAATATTTTAAATAATCAAAAGCCTCATTTCTTTTCAAAAACCATCTTTTAGAAAATTTTTTAGTAATTGTTGAAAGTTGAACACTATTTAATCTCCAAAATGAGAGATATTGAGTAGTTCTCACTAATGAGTTATAATAAAAACTTGCAAAAATAGTCAATCTTGCATCAATTTCTAAATAATAATAATTTTTCTTTTTTGACAATCTTAAAAAATCTTTAAAAAATTGTCTCCTAAAACTTAATGCACTAGTTTGAAAATTATTTGGCCAAATATCACCAAGGTAATTCTTATTTTTTTTTCTTAGATAAATTTTATTAGTTTGATTAACATATCCAATATATTGATTTATTAAAAATTGTATTTTTTTTTCTTTAAATATTTTATTTATTATTTTTAATTTTTTCGTTGAAAAAAAATCATCAGAATCTAACAAGCAAATTATATTTCCTTTTGAAATTTGAAACCCTTTTTCTAATGATTTTATTTGCCTATTAGCTGGTGTCAAAAATTTTAAATTTTTTTTTCTTTTTATTAATTTGATTTTTTTTTTAAATTTATTGATAATCTTTAAGGAATTATCAGTTGAATTATCATCAACAATAATAATTTCATAGTTATTAAATTCTTGATTAATGCAACTTAGCAAACATTTATTTAAATATTTGCCCTTATTATAATTGGATATAATGATTGATATTTTCATTTATGAAATTAAACTAAATAATGTCGTTACGCTTTCTTTTGTTAAGCTAATAAAATAAAAAATTATAACAAAAAGATTAATAAATATAATTTTTTTATTATTTAATACTTGAAAATTTATTTCTTTTACAAAAAATAAAATAAAAAAATATAAAATTGGTTCAAAATAATTATGATAAATTGAAAATTGAGGATTTGACAAAAGTATAATTAAAATTATTAAAAAATTATTTATATTTTTTTTAACAAAAATAAATGTACAAAATAAAGATATTATTGAGGGTATTACTATTAAATAAAGATAATTCAATTCATAAAAAATTTTATAAAATATTCCTCCACCTTTAATATACTTATACACTTCGCTATAATCATGATTGTTAAAACTTAAAATCACTACAAATACTACAATTAAAACTGTTATGAAATTATTTCTATTAAAATTAAAAAATTTAAATTCATGTATAAAAAAAACAAAACTATGAAAAAAAATAACTATAGGAACTAGCAAAATTTTATTAGATAAGTTTTGAACTGATAAGATATTCTCACTATAGCCATAAACGTCTAATCCAAATTGAAAAAAATTTACTTTTAGGTAAAAAATATAATAAAGAGCAAACGATGCTAAAAAAAAATTAGAAGCTATTATAATAATAACCTTATTAAAATCTTTATTAAAAAAAAGACAAAAATGATAAAAAAAATACAGAGAAAAAATTGCAAAATTTGGACTGCAGTAAGCACTCAAGGAGAGAAATAAAATATTTAATATTACATTTTTAAAATTGCCCTTTTTTGAAAATTTAAGAAAATAATAGGTTGATATAGTAAAAAAAATTAAGCCAAAACTAAAACTATCTGGCCATATTGCATATGATCTAAATGTTGGTGATAAAAAGATAACGGGTAACAAATAAATTGTTAATTTAGGAAAATTACCAAATTTAATTCTTAAGCATTTATAAAAATAATATGGAATTATTAAGTTTATATGAAGAAAAAATAATCTAAATATTAAATCACCCTCAAATAAATAGTACAACTTATATAAAATAATGAAAAAAAATGGAGAATGTCGTGCTCCTGTTTCAGAGTAATTATAAAAAGTATTTACAAAATTATTTTCAAATGCCTTAAAGACTTGAACGGTTGTTCCATGGTAATCAATAAATGCTGCTCCAAGTGTATCTTCATTTAAAACAAAACCAACTAGCAAACTTAGATAGAGTAAAGTTACAACACTTATATTTAATTTTTTTTGACTATTAATTAAAAACATTAAAACTTAATTAAACCCTTAAATATCTTTAATATGATATTTTTTAAAATTGATACTAAATAAAAAAATGATTTAACAACATAGTTTATTTTATTATGGGTTGTTTTTGAATATCCTGAATGTCGTTCAGATTCTTTAAAGGGCAGTTCAAGAAATTTTAATTTTTTAAATTTTATGTAAGATAAAAGATCAATAAAATACTCTCCATAGTATGCATTAAAGGTAAATTTTTTAAGAGAATATTTTTTAATGCAAATAAATCCACTGGTAAAATCAGTAAAATCTTTAAATAAGATTTTATTACAAATCTTATTTAAAAATGAGGTCGAGTTATCATGAAATGATTTTTGCTTATTAGCTTTAGATTTATGATATCTTGAAAATATTATTACATCATACTTTTTGATATTTTTAATGAATTGATTTATATACTCAGGTGGGTGCTGTAAATCTGCATCGAGCCAAATAATAATATTATTGTTACTTTTTTTAATACCTAACTCAATAGATTTTGCTAAATTTCTTTTTTTATTTTTTCTATTATAAAGTTTTAAAAATTTGTTTTTTATTGAATACTCACTTACTATTTTTGCAGTATCATCATTAGAGTTATCATCAACAACTATTATTTCGAAATCTTCGCGATTCCTATTAAACACAACCTTTAATCTTTTAATAAGCTTGATAATATTTCCAGCTTCATTATAAGTTGGTAAAATTATTGAAAAGTTATTTGGCATTTACTTTTTTTAGCATATTGAATATGAAATTTTTAAAAATTAATTTATTTATTATCATATCTTTTTTAATTTTAATTCTAATAAAAACTTCAACACCCATAAATTTAGTAAACTTAATTAAATACGATTATGATGAAAGGTGGAATAATGCGTATGGTTTTTGTAAAAATGAAGCACTGGGTTTTGTAAAAGATATGGCCAAAAAGTACAAATTTGATGTCAATCCAAAGATTATTAACTTTAAAAAATACCCCGATCCTTCTTGGGTTCTTTATGCACATGAACAAATACAATCTGACGATAAATTAATTTTATTAAATTATATTCCGAAAAAAAAATATGTCTTAAAAAAGTTAGATTACAATAAATACATTTCTACTGACTCTATATTCTCAGTATCAAATATTTCTGAAATCCAAATAGATAAAAAACCTGGTCATTTAGCTGGAAGTATAAAAATTTTTAAATCAGATGCGCATAAAGATATTTTTATAGATATCGTATCATTTGATGGAAATGAGGATAAAATTATTTTAAAAAATTTCACTAATATGCAATTAAATAATCCTTTGGACCCTATTAATCGAGAAAGAAAATATATATTTCAAATAAGTTCTAATGATTCAGTTAAATTAGAAATAATCAAAAATATAAATGTTACTTTTAATACTTTATATGATTTAAAAAATTATAATATTATTGAAAAATACCAAAACTGTTACTTTGTAGAAAAATGATAGAAATTTTTAATATTTTCTTTTTATTTATTATTTTTTCTATAATTAGTTTTCATAATGTTAATAAAAATACTTTAAGCTTAGATGCCTCAAATAATATAATACTTTTTATTAACTTAAGTTTATTTTTTTCTTTTATAAGTTTATCAAGTCAATTTTTTGTGATTGGGTATATTATATTTTGTTTAATTATTTATTTGGTTAAATTTAATAAGTTTTCATTTTTAAATATAAAAAATGGTATTAAATTTAATAGAGTTTATTTAATATTATTGGCTATAACTTTCTTTATTCTTTGTGTTGATATTATTACAAATTTAAAACTAGGATGGGATGCACAAAATTTTATTTTTTCAAAAACTTTTCATTTTATAAATGGTGGAACTTTCTCAGATCTTGCCAAACTTGATCAGCCACATTATTCACACCTAGGATCTTATCTTTGGGCCATATTTTGGAATAATGGTTTTTTTAATAATGAGTACAATGGAAGATTATTTTATTTATTTTTTTTTTTAATAGCATTATTTAATTTTTGCAATCATTTTCGAAATAAAAAAATTTTTACTTTATCAGTTTTCATTTTTATAACACTATTTTATAAGTATAAGTACTTTTTTGGTGCCCAAGAAATTTTAAATTTTTCTCTATTTCTAATTCTTTCGTCTACAATTTATCGAAGATGTTTATTAAATGAAAAAATAAAATTTTTTGAATATATATTTTTAATTAATTTATTTATGTGGTTTAAAAATGAGTCAATAATAATTTTGTTTATAATTTTGTCTTATTTTATTTTTTTTGGTTGTAGGTTAATTTCAAATAAAGAAAGATTAATATTATTGTTTTCATCAATTTTATTATTATTTATAAGGGTAAGTGTTTATTTTTATATAGACAGCAGAGTTATCGAAACCATGCCTTTATTTGATTATCAATTTGATAAGACCTTTTCTATTACTGCTAAAATATTCTTTAATAATTTTAAAATTATTTCTTATTACTCTATTGGTCATCTATTATTGAACCCTTATTTAATATTAACGTGTTTATTAAGCTTATGCACAATTATGTTTAAGAATTTTTCTTACAGATTTAGTAGGTCCTTTTTCATATATTTTATCGTATTACATGTAATTTTCACATATATGGCATTTATGTTTAATTTCTACGATGTAAAGTTTCAAACTCAGGTAGCCATGGATAGATTTTTAATTTCAACTTGCGGAATCTATTCTTTAGTTTACTTAATCATATATAATAAATTCGAATTACAAAATGATACCAAAAACTTATAGAATTAAAAAATGTAGATTGTGTGGAAACAAAGATCTTAAAAAAATCTTTTCATACGGAAATTTTTTTGTAAGCAATTTTGTTACCAAAAATAATATAAAGAATGGAGTTAAGGCTCCACTAACTTTGGTTAATTGTAGCAAATGTAGTCTTTTACAGCTTGAACATACCGCTCCTCAAGAAATAATGTATAAAAGATTTTATTGGTATCAATCTGGGATTACCAAAACAATGCGTGATGGGCTTAAAGATATTTATCTAGATACTAAAAGTGTTATTAAATTAAGAAAAGGAGATACGGTATTGGATATTGGGGCAAATGATGGAACATTTTTATCTTATTATAAAAAAGATAAGATTAAAACAATCGGATGTGAGCCTGCTAAAAATTTACAAACAAAGCTAAATAAAAACTGTGATTATACTCTTAACAATTTTTGGAGCGAACATGCTTTAAATAAAATCCTTAAAAAAAATAATTTACCAAAACCAAAGCTAATTACTGCAATTGGAATGTTTTATGATTTAGAAGATCCTCTTAAATTTATAAAAGATGCAGCTAATTCTTTAGACGAAAATGGAGTGTTTTTGGCTCAACTAATGTGTTTGGATTCTATGATAAAAAAAAATGACTTGGGAAATATTTGTCATGAACATCTTGAATTTTATACTTACAAATCACTAAAATATCTATTTGAAAGTAATGGCTTATATATATTTAAAGTAGAATATAATAAAATTAATGGTGGCAGTTATAGGATCTATTGTAAAAAAAATTTAAAAAAATCAATAAACTATATTGAAAATACTAAGTTGGCTGATATTAAAAAATTTATTAAAAGAACTGTTGATAATAAAAATAAAACTATAAATTTTTTAAAAAAAGAAATTAAAAAAGATAAAAAGATTTTCCTTTATGGTGCATCGACAAAAGGTAATACACTTTTGCAATATTACGGAATAGATAGCTCTCTAATAAAGTATGCGGTAGAAAGGAGTCCAGAAAAATGGGGCAAATATACAATCGGAACTGGAATCAAAATAATATCTGAAGAAAAGGCAAGAAAACTTAACCCTGATTACTTATTTGTAATGCCATATGGGTTTATCAAAGAATTTTTGAAAAGAGAAAAAAAATGGCTTAAAAGAGGTGGAAAATTTTTATTACCTTATCCTAAGTTTAAAATAGTTTCTTAAATATAAACAAATGAAAAAAATAGCTTTAATTCTAGGGGTAACTGGTCAAGATGGATCGTACGCCGCAGAGTTGTTGCTTTCAAAGAAATATAAAGTTTTTGGTTTAGTTCGAAAATCAGCCACAGGGAATACAAAGAATATTAAACATTTAATTCAAAATAAAAAGATTATAAATAAAAATTTTGTAATTATTCATGGAGACTTACTTGATTATAGTTCAATTTATAATGCTATAAATAGTTGTCGACCAGATGAAATATATAATTTTGCAGACCAAGATCATGTAAGGTGGAGCTTTGAAATACCTAGTTACTCCTTTAATACAACCTGTTCATCTGTAATTCAAATACTTGAATGTATTAAAATTATAGACAAAAATATCAAATATTTTCAACCTGTATCCTCTAACATGTTTGGTTTATCAGATGATAAGCGCCAAAATGAAAAAACAGAATTAAAACCAAATAGTATTTATGCTGTAGCTAAAGCAGCTACATTCCTTGCGTGCAAAATGTATCAAAATGTTTTCCATTTAAAGATTTACGGAGCAATATTCTACAATCATGAGTCACCAAGAAGATCTGAAGAATATGTTACTCAAAAAATTATTAAAGCTGCGTCCAAAATTTTTCTGGGTAAACAAAAACATTTATATTTAGGCGATATTAGCGCTAAAATCGATTGGGGCTATGCTAAGGATTATGTTGAGGCTGCTTGGAAAATTATGCAACAAAAAAAGCCTGATTTTTTTATAATATCAAGTGGTAAAACACATACAGTTAAATATTTTGTGGAACAAACTTTCAAATCTTTGAATTTAGATTATAAAAAATATTTAAAAGTTGATAAAAAACTTTTAAGACCAAGTAAAACAAAAACATTAGTTGGTAACTTTTTTAAAGCTAAAAAAACCTTTGGATATAAAAATAAGACACCTTTAAAAAAATTGATTAAAATTATGTTAGACTTTGAATTAAAAAAAAATGAAAAAGATTAAGACATCCATTTTATTAAGCACGTATAATGAAGAGAAATTTATAAAAAAAACTATCCAAGAAATTTTTAAACATATAAAAAATTCTGAAATAATTATAGTTGATGATAATTCAACTGATCAAACAGTAAAAATAATTGAAAGCCTAACTTATAAAAATTTACAATTGCACAAAAGAAACAATAGGGGTTTAGCATCAGCGTTTCTTTTGGCACTAATAAATTCTTCGGGCAATCAAATTGGCTGGATAGACTCAAATATGAATACATTAATTAAAAAATTTCCTTTAATGATAAAAAAATTAAATAAAAATGACATAGTTCTTTTATCTAGATATATAAAAGGTGGTGGTGATAAACGCTCTAAATTAAGAGTGTTATCTAGTAAATTAATAAATTTATTTGCTAGGATAATTCTATCAAATAAAATAAAAGATTATACCAGTAGTATTTTTATTATGAACAAAAGCACTCTTAGTCATACTTTGCCCATTGCATATGGGCATGGAGAATTTTTCATAGAGTTCTTGCATAAAGCTATTAAAAAAAAATTAAAAATTTCAGAAGTGCCTTATATCCAACCAGCTGATTATGAAAGCACAAGTAAAACTGCACCCAATATCTTAAAATTTTTTCAACTAGGAGCTTCTTATTTTTTTAGAATTATAATCACAAAATTTAGGAAAAATTAATGATAGAAAAAATAATATTTAAAAAAAAATTATACGCTATTATTATTAGAAAAAATTTTAGAAAGAAAAAAGGAATAAATTTTTTTACTGAAAAGGAACATACTCAACAAATTGGCTACATGTCACATCCTGCAGGTCATATAATAAAACCACATATACATAAAAAAAAAATAACTAAGAATTTAATGACAACTGAAGTTATTTTAGTTTTAAATGGTAAAATACGAGTGGATTTTTATTCTAAAAAAAATAAAGCAGATTATTTATTAAGTAAAATAATCAATAAAGATGATATTTTGATGTTAATTAATGGCGCTCATGGTTTTAAGATAATGAAAAATGCCAAGATTATTGAAATTAAACAGGGCCCATATGATGCGGTTAATGACAAGCTTAAATTTGATGAAGTAAGTGAAAATAAAATTAGATATCGATAGTGATCTCAGTTTTTAATGCACAAATTACTTATAAAAGATAAAATTTTATTAGCTCTATCTTTAGCAATTGTATTTTTATTTGCTTCATTGCTACTTGGGTTTGAAAAATTAAATCCCAGTTATGACCATTGGTTAAGCAATCCTGATTTACTATCTTATCAATTACCTTGGAAATATTTTAAAAATGATATTTGGAGATTTCCCTTATTTTCAAATCCAACTTATGGGTTAGAATTTTCAAACTCAATAATCTATTCAGACAATGTTACTATTCTAAATATTTTTTTTAAATTATTTAAAAATTTTTTAAGTTCTAATTTTCAATTTTATGGTCTGTGGATTGTTACTTGTTTTTTGATTCAATATCTTATTGGTTTTAAGATTATTTTACATATTACGAAGAATTTTAATTATTCTATTGTTTCATCTTTTTTATTTGTATTAATGCCTTTTTTTATTGAGCGCTCTTTTATACACTTATCTTTAGCAGCTCATTGGATTATATTGTTATCTATCCTATTTGTTAAAACATATGATATTAGAAATATACCTAAATTTTACTTTCTAATTATTTTATCATTATTGATAAATTTACACCTGGCAATAAATGTTATTAGCTTTATTTTTTTATATATAATCCTTACTAAAAAGATTAAAGATACTTTTAAATTATTAATAATCTACTCTACTTTAATTATTTTTTTTCTTTACTTAATTGGTTTTTTTACAATAGGAATTATTGATAATATTGATTTTGGTTATGGTTACTATAAATCAAATATTTTAACATTTTTTGACCCTTCTGGAGGAATACTAAACTTAAACTGGTCATCTATTCTTCCAGATATTAAATCTAATTCTGCTGGAGAAAAAGAGGGTTTTGGCTATCTTGGTGCAGGAGGAATAATTTTATTATTTTTTTCGAGCTATTCAATAATAAAACAAAAATTTTATCTAAAAAAAAAATTTATAGTTTATTTAATAATTCTGTTGGCTTTTTTACTTTTATCTTTAAGCAATAATTTATCATTTGGCTCTCATTTAATTTTAAACATAGAATTAAATAAGTATATATTTGGATTATTAAGCATAGTTCGATCGTCTGGTAGGTTTATATGGTTTGTAATATATTTAATTTTGATATTTAGTATAATAATAATAAATTACAAATTTCCGAAGTATAATTTGCTGATTATTTCTTTGGTAATTATGATACAGATTGCTGACATTATTCCTGGAATAAAATCTGTGTCTAAATATTTCGACAAAAATAAAATTTTTTATCATAAAAATGATGAAATTTGGGACTATGTCCAAAAGAACTTTAAATACCTTAGACATTCTTTCCCTATAAACTCACCAGATCATCTTGCTGAACATAGCTCTATTTTGATAGATTATCAGTTTAAAGGTACAGATATTGTTTATTTATCTAGAGCAGATAGAAGTAAGATTACAAAATACAGATACAGTTTATATAATAATTTTTTTGACAATAAACTAGACCAAAATACAGCATATATTCTTTCTAACAATCATGTTTTTGATTTACACGATATTTTTATTGATAATAATCATGGGTTTTTCTTCAGAGACAATACCTGGCTCCTACTTTCAAATAAAAAAGAATTGATGAAAAAAAGTGATTTTGATGCAGTCAAAAATATAGAATTACGTATTAAAAAATTCAAAAAAAATGTAAAAATTACTCCAACACAATACATGTCAAATTTTGGTATTGGTTGGTACAAATCTAGATCTTTTTGGTCTGAGGGTAAAAAGTCAACAATTAACTTTAAATTAAGTGAAAATGACATTAATAACACAGACACAATTATTCTATCGGGTAATATTTTTAATTATGAAAGAAACAATAATCATAAACTTGAATTTGAATTAAACGGACACGTTATTAAAGAAAAAATTTCAACTATTAATAACATGCAAAATATTACATTAAGTTTTCCAAATCAAAAAATTTTGAAAAATTTAAATAAGCTTGAAATAATTAATTATAATACGGAGACACGTCAGTCAATGCGAATTGCACCAGATCCAAGATTGCTAGGTATTAAACTAAATTATATTGAAATTAAATAAATGGAAAAGATTGAATATAAAAATCATTATAATTTAGAAAAAAATTATTGGTGGTTTAAGGGGCAAAGAAAGATCATATTAAGTTTAATTGAAAAATATCTCAAGAAAAACAAAAAAAATAGTATATTAGATGCTGGTTGTGGAGCTGGATATAATATTCTTAAATTAAAGAAATATGGTAAAGTTTTAGGTATAGACTATTCAAAAGATGCCATTATTTTTTCAAAAAAAAGAGGTATTAAAAATATAAAAAAAATGGACTTAAATAAAATTTCTTTAAAAAAAAAATTTAACCTAATTATATGTTCGGGTGTCCTATATCATAGAGATATTGAAATAAATAAGGTATTAAAATCTTTTAATAAGTTATTAAAAAAAGATGGCTTACTTATCATTACAACTCCAGCAATAAATTTTCTACAAAAAAAATTTTTTTTGACTGATCATGATGAAACTATGCAAACTGGAAATAGATACTACATGTCTCAAATTTCAAATAAACTGATTCATAGCAAATTAAAAATTATTCATAAATCATATTTTACATTTTTTTTGTTAGCACCAATTATTATTTTTCGAATATTTTATAATTTCAAAAATTTATTTTGTAAAAATGATACAAAATCAAATCTATTTAAACTTCCAAATTTACTAAATTCACTTTTATTTTATATAATGCTTCTTGAAAGAGAGATTATTTTGAAATTTAGATTACCAATTGGTTTACATTTGGTAATAGTAGCGAAGAAATGATTGATAAGAAAAAATTTTTTTTATTGTTTGTCTTATCAATATTAATTTTTTCTATTAAATGGTTTTATTCATATTTTATCAGTTATGATTTAAACTTTTTTACCAGAATACTCTTTAATATAGACGATAGACACTATTTGCCTTTGATGCATAGTTTATCAGAACTTGATTTAAACCCAGTGCATAATCAGTATAGTCAAAAAAAATTATTTTTACCCTTTCCTTTATATTCGCTAATAACACATTCTATTCTTTTCAAATTTTTTAATATTTTTGGTCTACTAGTTGCAGAATTGCTATTTATATTTTTATTTTTATTTTTATTTTTTAAAATATTTGAGTTAATTGGAATTGATAAAACGGAGAATTTTTCACTTATTATATTATTAATATCATTACCATCATTAGTGGCGTTCTTAAATTTAGACAGACTAAGTACATATTTTAACTCACTCTATCACTTTCATAGTACAAATTTTGCAAGGCCGCTTGTAAGTATAATTTATTTATTAGTCTTTTTTTATTTAAACATAAGGCTAATGAAGTCTTATTCTTTAAATTTAATCATTTTAATATCTGCAACGTTATCGCTGATGTTTGGAAGTGTTTATTATCACGTTCCAATATGTGTGGTTACTTTTTTAATTGTTTATATAAAGTTATTTTTTATTAAAGATAAAAAAAATTTACAATTTCATCTTAGAAATTTTTTTTTCTCATTTATAGGTTTTACTTTGCTTTTACCACAACTCCCTCTCGTAATTAATGCAGAACCACATTATACATCTGTAGTGGGCTTAACAGAGCTCAATTTAGAAAATAAAAAATTGATAATTTTATCAATCCTTTCTAAAGTGATGTCTTTAAAGTTCTTATCATTTTTTTTATTAAATACTCTACTTTTTATTTTTATAAAAATAAAATTTAAAAGATATAACAATGGATTTGAAATTTTTTATTATTTTTTTATATCTTCTATAATTGGATATTTATTATTTATAATTTTATCACCTAAAATTTCTGAAATGTATCATTTTAACAATATTATTATTTATTCAGGAATTATATCATTATGTGTTAATTGTTTTATCATTTTTCTTCAATTATTAAAAAATGATTACCTAAAAAAAAAAATACTAACATTAATAATTGTATTTTGCTTTTTAAGCTTAAACTCTTTTTACTATAATCAATCTATCCAAAGAAATACAAATGAAGTCATCAACGTAGATAAAGTAATCAATTTTCTTGAGAAAAATGAATTAAATAAAAACACAAAAATTCTTACATTTGATGATAATTTACAAATATATCTTATATT
>TARA_B110000971_G_C20039988_1_pt1 | contig 15065 bp, 11 predicted proteins | sample TARA_B110000971 | Tara Oceans TARA_B110000971 (sample SAMEA4397842) | marine metagenome | biome: Polar Biome; feature: [SRF] surface water layer (ENVO:00010504); material: water (ENVO:00002006), including particulate matter (ENVO:01000060) such as... | depth 5 m | reverse complement strand
AGAAACAATCAGATTCTGATAACAATACAGCATCAGGAACCACTAAGAGCGTAGGCTCTAATTGCTTCTCTAAAGCGACAATACCGCCACCTACTGGATCGTTTAGCTTAGAAGCATCAACAGTTTCACTATAATTTCCTACAGAAACTACGTAACAGTCAGCACCACCATTGGCATAAAAAAGTCTAATTGAATCAAATAATAAAAATCGTGTACCGTCTACAATATTAACTTTAAAACCTACTAAAGATGAATCATCTGCTTCAATGTTAAATTTTGTTTTCGGAGCACCACCAAACAATTCAAGGAATTGTCCAAATGATGAAATCTTTGTTGGTTTATTGATTAAAGATTTAGAAGAACGATTTGCTTTTTCAGTATATCCAACGAAAGCAGGAACTGCTGTCTGAACTGGTACTACTGAAGAGCCAAATGAACTTTTTTCTTCAATATAAACACCCGGGGTTGCCAAGGTTGTTGCCATAAAAAGTTTTATTGGTTATTAATATATGTAAATTTAGTGAAAAATATTTCACTTTAAAAAGGAAAGTTAAAATAATTATCAAATCTTATTAACTAACAATTGTTGAAAAATTAAATATTTACAAAAACATCACTGTAAAAGGTGTCATTTTTCGCATCATAACTAATATTATTTGTCGTTGGATAGGGCAAAAATATTGAGAAATAAGACAGGAAATCATCTTCTTTTTTAAAATATAGCTTTTTCGAATAACTTTCGGAAACAAGCGTTTTTTCTTCAATTAATATATAGGACACCGATTGACCATTTGCCAAGGTGCGTGTTTTAAAGTTTTTTAGTTTGAATGTATTTTGCTCATCCGTTACATAGAAGCTGTCAAAATCGGTTCCCTGACTTGATGAAATAAAATTGTATCTAAAAACAACTTGCCTTGCGTTAAAATGAATTGAATACATTAACTCCTTTTTAACTGAAGCCGCTGCTTCACTTCCATAAAATTGATTTTTAGAATTTATAGTTAATGAAATTTGACCAAGAAGCCCTCCATCTTCTGTTACTTTAATATCATCTGGTTCGACATAAAAATTGGAGTGTAGTTTTTCATTCGAAACATCCTGCTTATTTTTAAAAATAAATTTTTGATTATTTGTATAAGGGATATCTGTGATGTTTAAAAAGTATTTGTTGGGTATTTTAAAAAAGAACACAAGATCCAAAGCTCCAGCATACGTGATAGACTCAAATTTAGGATCGGATTTAGAAACCAATGTAAAGCCATTTTCGGTAGGTCTAAGAAGAATTCCAAGACTGGCAAGTAGCCCATTGGTCTCTGGGTCCGCAAAAAAAGCGAGACCTTTCAAAAGATTGTCTTTGTAGAAATTATGATTGAATTTCACAGTTAGGAGTTTTTCAAAACTCGAGACATATTTGTAAGTATTCTTTAACATGTGAATTTATAATATAAGTTAATCTTCGTTGTCTTTATTATCTTCTTTATCCAAATTAGCCGCAATCGAACTTTGTACAACTGGTCCAAACTTTTCAAGAAGGTTTGTTTTGGCTTTTCCACCAAGAATTACTGGTGTATCTTCAGAAATCATGTTTCCATCAAACACAAGTTGCCTAAACTTGTAGGAAATTGAAGGCACATAATTTGCTCCTATATTCCCCCAAAGTTTACTCGTATCTTCGATAGAGATGTCATAGAGTTCTGTTTTAATTTTATTTGCATTTACAGGCAGTCCAGGCGTGTTAGAGTGGTCAAAAATATTATTGATTTGAAAAAACTCAATAACTAAGGACACATATCTTAACGCTTCTACATAATTAAAATTAGGGAAGTAAGCCGAAAACATAACGTGCAAATTTACAGTCACAGGAGGTGTTGCTCCAGAACTGTATTTGATCGTGCTATTTTTAATTAATTTTTCTTCTTCAATATGTAATAAGAAAATAGAAATCTTATTTTCTATATCTTGATTTAGATTTCCTTTAATATCAACCAAACTACTCACAATCACAGTTTCATCTGTGATGGATAATTTATTTTTAATAAACTCATCTAATTTTATAGCGATAGAAGTGATGACGTTGTGTATCATTAGCGGATTTTATAAGATTTTTTTAATAGCGATTTTAATGATTCTAAATATGTATATGCAAAATAATGACACAAAACACCCAATAATATACAGCTGTACGGTGAATATTTTTTCAATGGAATTCATGTTTTCTTGAGCGGTGGTAAGGCTCAAAATCTCAAGAAAAACAAATGATAAAAATAGTGACATGACGGATCCAAATACGAACCAAAACAATTCTCTGATAATAATAGCTTTCATAATTTATTTAAGGTCGTTTAATTGGTTTAATTTTAATTCTATAGGCCACAAACAATGTCATGAGTCCAACAAAATAGGAAAGAAAATACTTCCATTCCGATTTTATAAACACATTGGCCCAGGGCAATATATCATTTAGGGTTGTGTAGAGTAATACTGTAATTGGTATTAATAGTATAAATACGACAACTGCAAATATCAAAAGATGCAATTGATTTCTAACAATGGAGTCTCTAACATTCCAATCGCAGAGTAATACAAAAAAAGCAAGAACCACCGTCATTAAGAAAAATACGGCTGCAGTAATAAATATAGACTTGTATTGAAGCAAGTATTTACTAAATCGAACAGGGTACCCTTGTGATTCTAAAATCGGATTTTTAATTATCTTTTGATCGGTTGAAAACTTATCTTCAATGACATTCCACAAATCGTCATAACCATTGTCATAACCTAATGCCCAAATTCCAATCCCTCTTAACTTGTTACTCAATGCATAATCATACTTTTTTCTAAGGGTATAATCATCGTCAAACCATATTTCTTGCGTTGAATTATCTGCAAAAGTCAGATTGTAATAATTAGTCATACTCACTTCATCCCGGAAGGCATTCACTTTAAGCTTGTCATTGTCTATATATTTTTTACGAATCTCACTGTAAGTCAGTGGCTTGTCATAAGTACTTGTGTTATAAACCGTAGACCCATCTTTACTGAGTTCACCTTTCCACAAACTCCCATAATATGGCAGCGCTAAAATGGTTTTGGAAGGATCGATACCCGATTCTAAATAGTATTCAACGGTAGTTGAAAGACTGAGTGATGAATTTTCAGAAGATCTTAATGGAGAAACAGCCCCTTGTGCTTTATCTCCAATATGATAATCGTATCCCATAATTACTAATAGGTCGGCATGATTTTGAAGCTCTCTGACATCAAAAATGTCTCTACTATTATTTGCCGGCAACGTAATTGACAAATAAAACTTTTTATTAGCATTCGAGAAATCATCATCAAGTCGATTTCTAAAATATTTTACGAACCTGTTAAATTTTTCTCTTTTAAAATAGGGTAGTAATTCGAAATTCAAATCAACCCCATCAGCGTCTCGGCTGAGGACGAGTTCTGAAAGTGTATCAATCAGAACATCCCATCGATCAGGATGATCTAAGAATTTAGAATTATTCTCATAACCATGACAAGAAACGGTCAACAAAACTCGAGTCGATTTTGCTTTGGCAGAGTCAATCATTCTGGTCGTTCTCCAGTCTTCTATTTGGGCAGGGTTTGTATAACTCCCCGTATCTGCATCAATTTTGTAAGAAAAATAAGCTATTGTGGACAATAACTCAAAGGGATACTGCTCCCATTTGGAACCCATCCAATACGGATGCCATCCAAACACTTCATTTTCTGGTTTGATTGTTTTATAATCTTGAGTCTTTACATAGTATACTTTTTGAACAGAGTCCCATGTGAAATTATTACTCCTGATGCGGTCCTCTTTTGGATTTAGCATATCAAATATATACCCATAATCGTTCAACATGTTTTTTTGCTGAAGGGATAAATATTTGGTAGAATCTGCTTCCTCCTCTTTATCTTTATCTTTTTTATTTATTCCCAGACCTTTTGACACACTTTTGAATCCACGATTTATAAAATTAAATTCAGACTGTGTTCTTCTAACACTACTTTTCATTTTCATGACATCGCGACAAGATGTCGTTACTAATGAAATGGTAACTAGAATTAAAAGGGGTTTTAAAAATCTATTCATCTTCTATAATTGTTAAGTAAATGAAATCCTTATAAGCTATAAAATCTTTCATAATTTCGTTTTTAATTTTTGTGGCGCCCACTGCGATCACATTATAACTAACATCATAAGCATACAACGATGAGTTATTAGTCATGTGGACTTCGGCTTTTTTGGTCATTTTTTCTGTAAACTCATCGCTTTTATAAAAAGCAAAATTTGAAGCATAATTATAACTTCTTGCGTCCAAACTTTGATTTTTAATCAGTAAACTAACATCCTTATTTTCATTGACAGGAAGCTCAATTGCATTTAAAGTTTTCTTCAATTCATTTTTGGAGAAACCAATTAGAGCACTTTCAGTAGCCGATAACTCATTATATATATCTATTGATTTTTTATCCAATCCAATCCAATACCCCCACCCTATTAGACTTTCAAATTCGTCGATGTTGATGTCAAACGTTTGTTGGTGTTTTTTGGTCAAATCTAAACGCGGGCCTAAATTAAAATTTATGTTTTCTACAAGTTTATATACCGTATCATTAACCACTTCCACAAATGGGCGGGATTGAATAATTGTATCTTGTTTTATTTCGACATTTAAATTTAAATCTGGAGCCGTTTTCTTTAAAGTTATTTTGAGTTTTGACTTCAGAATTCCTTTATTTTTAATAAAATTATCATTAGAAATATTTAAGGTCAAAACATTGTCCATAGCAATGTAAAGCTGCCCTTTTATGGTTTCCTTCTTTTTTAAATTATTCTTTAAAACTCTGATTTTATCTCCCTCAAAAATTGAAAGTTCTTTGAGTGTGTTTGATTTTGTATTTGTTATTTCATAATAGACAACATCATCCTTATATACCTCAAATTCAAAACTCTTTACTTCACCATTAGATGGAGAGCTTAGAAACATATTGGTCATAAACAAGGTATCTTTTGGCGACTTTGACCTTAAATGTTTAACTAAGAACGATTCAAATGGTTTTAATTTCAAACTTCCTTTATCAATCAAAATAGCCCGTAAGCTATCAACATAGGTTTGGTTGTAATAATCCGTTAAATTTAAATCTGGATCGGATGATAAATTGTCCATCAGTTGCGCTTTCAATTTTGGAGAAAGGGCGCCTAAATCACTTTCAATCCCATCGGTAGAAAAGGAGTCAGGAAGCTTTACGGATTCTGTAAAATCTTGATCTAATAATCCCTTCAGTGAGTCACAGCCTACTAAGGTCACTAACAAGAACCCAAAAACGAGTTGGGGTATCATTTTAAATTTGAGCATTTAGCTAAGTATTTATGTTTTTATTATCGATGTCTTTTCTCATTTTGTCATAACGTTCAAATGCGTCCTGATTTAGAATCTTCTTAATCTCATTTTCTTTTGATTTAAGCTCTAAATTGGTTGACATTTCTTTTAATTTCTTATTCTTTAAACGTTCATGATCCAAATTGTCAACTTGTTTCAGATAGTCTGTTTCAAATTTCATTTCATGCTCTAAAACCAAATTATCATAAGGGCCTTTGCTTGAAAGTAATTTTGTCAATAAGGGGGCAATCTCAATCATTATAAAAATCAATAAAATGAAAAATGAGGCCACTTCATCTATTTGATTTAACGCTCGAATTTGATCGAATAATCCGAAATCATTTTCAGAAATTAATTTATTTTCACGATCTATAAGGTCTTTGATTTTAGTTTCCTCAACTGAGTACACTCTCATAATAGAGTCCTTCTGTATTCGCTTGTCTTTTAACTCTACAAGAAACAGCTCATACCGTTCTTTTCTACTTTGACACTCTTTGCCATAACCTCTAACGTTGGTCCCGCAAGTCCCTGTACATTCACATTTATAAGCTTCATAATAAACATCTCTTAACGCTAGGTTTTCTTGAAATCCGGACTCTAAAACTTCTTTTTTGGAATCAATATGTCTTAGATTCTCATCGTATTTATTACTAACCTCATAGGCTAATTTTATTTTTTCTTTTTCTAAATAGTTTTCAATTTCGGTACTAAAAAGTTTAATTTCTAAAGGCTTAGATATTATCATCGCAATCAGAATAGCAATCAACAGTCTTGGAATGGATTTTAAAAACTCATTCCATCTGCTATCGTTCATTCGCATTGAAGACACAATATAACGGTCCAAATTAAATATGATACCCCCCCAAAGAATAGCTAAGGGCAAAGAGATTAAATTTGAGTTGAAAATCAAATTGAAAGCAAAGTAGGACGACAAAACAGAGAGGAATGCCGTAAACAAAACAGTCAGTCCGATACTCGCATATTTATTAACTTCAAAACGTGGACACTTACGAATTAAATCATAAGTTGCTCCCGAAGAAAACAATAAAATTTTTGTTATTGCTGATAGCTCACCTCTCATTTATGTTGGATTTTGCTAAAGGTTGAAACTAGGAACTGGTTGAATCTAGAAAAAATATTTAAAGAAGCAGCTGGAGCTACTGAGACGGAATTCTCGACCGTCTTTGGATTAATTTTATCATATATTTGTGCATTCTCAAAAACATGAAAAACTAGTGTTTTTAGTTGAGTGTTTTCTAATGTATTTAAAGTAAAACTCAATTCTGTGTTCTCAAGTATTTTAAACTCGTGAAACCCCACAAGAGGTAAATTTCCAAGCTTGTTTTCATGAAACTTCCCAATCATATTAAAATTCCAATAAATTTTGACTAATTGTCCAAAATAAACCCCATAATGCCCCTCATGAAGGTTGGAAGGTTCAATGGTTATAAAATTTTTGATGATGGGATCAAACACACTAATCTCAAAATCAATTTCTTTGGTTTCAAAAACCTTAATAAAAACTGATTTTGAAAGTATAGATCCTTTGTTGGTGGCTGTAAGTAGATAGCTTTGATCGTTTGTTAGCTTTACTTCCGCCGACCCTAATAAAGGTACCTCTCCAATATCTGGTTCAATAGAAACATGGTAAGCATTTTCAATATTCCATGTCAAAAGAGTCGTTTGATTCTTTTGAACAATGGTTTCTTCCGAATTAAACTCAATGTTAATAGTACCTGAAAGAAGTTCAACTTTTTCCGATTCTGATTTTATGGTTTTAAATAAGTTGTTTTTATAACGGACAAACTCCTCTTCGTTTACTGTGATTGACTCAGAAGGTGTTTTGAAAATTAAAAAAGTTTTATCAAAAATTCCAAAAAATAATTCTTCATTAAAAAAATCAGAATTGTTGTACCAATATATTGAAACACCCCCATCAATCAAGCGTTTAAATAAATTAATAGTTTTTAATGATTTATTGTTGTTGTTTGCTACAATAATGATTTCAATTTCAATATTTTTGTCTAATGAATTAAATAATGATTTAGACAAAAAAAATAAATCATTTTCATCAACTAAAATTTGAATAGAATATTCAAATCTGGAGATTTGAATATTAATTTCAGAAATAATATCATATGTTGAGTAATATCTAAACAAAAATTGTTAATTTTAAATCAAAATTATTTAAACAAATATAGATAATATAAAACTACTTCTGAATAAAAAATTAAATTATGACAAAAAGTGATTTAAATCCGTTTGTGGGTCTAAAACCGTACTCTGAAAATGAATCTGAATTTTATTTTGGGAGAGAGCAGGAAGTTGAAAACTTGTTACATGTTCTTCAAAAAAACAAGCTATTAACTCTTTCTGGAGATTCTGGTGCAGGGAAAACCTCTTTAATCAAAGCGGGGCTTATTCCCAGACTTAAAAATGGGTTCACGGGGCAAGCCGGCAAAGATTGGTCTATTGCTTATTTTAGACCTGGAATTGACCCGTTGTCAAATTTAGCACATGCACTTACTTTTAATGACGTCCTTAATGTTGATAATAAACCCAATACAACAGATAATAAATATTATTCTGAAATAATATCCAATTATAAAGCGCTAGGAATTGTTGAGATTTACAAACGCTCCGAGATTTACAATACAAAAAATCTATTGATTGTCATCGATCAATTAGAGGATCTATTTCGATTTGAACAGTATTTTGACACGACACTGACTGAAGATGATAATAATTTAATGGATATGATATATAGGTCTGTGACATTCAAAAACACGGCCATATATTTCATCATTTGTATTGAAGGAGCCTATCTTACTAAATTAACTCCTTATAATAAGCTTCAAGAGATCATTAGTCAATCTCAATATTCCATTCAGAATTTAGACTATGTTGGAATTAATCAAATCTTAGAGCAAACTTTTTATAAGCACGATATTCATTTTGATTCAAAAGTAGTTGAATCCTTTATAGAAACCCTGAATGAAAAAATTAGTTATCTTCCTAATTTTCAGTTTTTACTTCAAAAGCTCTATGAAAAATATGTGATTAACGGGATTGAAAAACAACACATAGACATTGATGATATTAAAGAACTTGGAGGGATTAATAGTGCGCTTTCATCTGATTTCGAAACCATTTATGAAGGGTTAGACAAAACTGATAAAAATAAAATGTCTCTTTTGTTTAAAGGACTCAAAGATGCTCAGAATTCTTCTATCGATTCAAATTATGATAAAATTTTAAATATTTCTGAATACATAAATATTTCAGTAGCTGAACTTTCTTCGACAGTTCGAGATTTAAAATATAAGTTTAATGATTTGATTGAGATTTTTGAACCTTCCATTTCTGGAATCCCAATTTCTGAGAAGAAACCCTTTGACGGCAACAATATTATCAATCTAAAATATACTAAATTTTTAAACTGGGAAAGACGATCGGAATGGCTCACCGAAGAAGAAAATGATTATCAAGATTTTAAGTCTTTTTCGGAAGATGCTATTAAAAAAAATAATGGCGAAGTTGATTTTCTAAAAACTCCCGAATTAGAGAGTGCTATTGCTTGGAGAGATAACCCAAATCACACTCTAAATTGGTCAAAAAGGTATCATTTAAATTTTAAGGAAACGATCCATTTTATAAATGAAAGTGAAAAAGATGACCTCAGAATCAAAAAAGAAAAAACAGACCAATTAGAACGCGAACGAAAAAACGAACGCACAAAAAGAAAATGGTATTCTATTGGTGGAGGGGTCTGTTTGATACTGGCATGTATAGCAATCTACAGCGGCAATGAAGCTGATAATCAAGCTGAACTAGCTAAGATATCTGCTAACACGGCAGAGTTAGCCAAAAATGAGGCCGATAAAAAAGCGAATGAAGCTAAAATCGCTAAACTTGAAGCCGAAAAGAGTGCGGATTTTGCTAAAAAATCACAAGAAATAGCGGTAAAAAACCAGAAAAAGGCAAACATTCAAAAGAATAAAGCACAAAGTGCACTTGCCGAATTGAAAATAGCTAAAAAACAGGACAGTATTCGAAAACTGGAAATTGAAAAGACTGTGGAAGAGCTAGGTATAAGTAATAAATTTGCTAAAAATGAAGCTGATAAAAACAAAACTATCAGTGAATTACTAGAAATTAAATCCAATTTCAAAAAATTAACCTCAGAGTTAAATGACGCGTTTCAAGATAAAGATAAAGCTAGAATTACTAAATTAATTAATAGGTCTTTAAACAGTCAAAAAACATTTGATTCCTTGCGATCAAAGGAAAATATTGATATCTACATAGGAGATGAAAACGTTTTGGATTTGAATCAAAAAACCTTATCAGTTCTTGAAGAACAATCAAAATACAGTCAAACGAGTATGCGATTAGCAAAATCTGATAACTTTTCTATTCGTTCGTTTAGTGTGCTTGAAGATGCTTTTATTGCATATGCAGGTGACAAAGGAGAAGTGCATTTTTATGACATTAAAAAAGAGGAAAAACGAGAGGGATCTGTTCCAATTGCTCAAAATAATATTGATGACCGCATACGAGATTTAGCTTTTGCCAGTGAAGACCTCTTATTAGTCACTACTTTTTCCGGGAAAATTTTAAAGGTCTATCCGAAAACACTCACATTTGAAACGCTTTATGAATCGGAAACAGGGGCAGATGTTATTGTCGATTTCTTTATAGACAATTCAACAAACTCTCAATATCTTGTTCTGAAAAATAAAATCATCACCTTCAAGGACTACAAGATACATAATCAAAACAATAATTTCAAAAACATTCAAGCCTCCTATTATTTGGATTCAAAATTATTCTTGGTGGCGGATGATAATTTATTCGTTTTGGATGGAGATGGTAAAAACTACAAAATATTATTAGACACAAAAACCGTAAGTCTAAAAAATGTGAAATTGATTTACTTGAGTGGGGATTATTTATTTCTTGGACTCAATTCTGGAAAAGTGTTCTGGTATGAGTACAACTTTAAGAGCATTAAAAACCTCATTAAATTAAAATTAAACAACAACTTCGAATTGCATAACAGCAGGGTCAGTTGTATCTATTTTGATGAAGTATTAAAAGTACTTTATACTTCTAGCTTAGATAACAGAATATTTAGATACGACTTTAAACTTTCTAAAGATAAGATCGAAAAAAACTACACAGAATTGGTGGGGCATGAAAAATGGATATGGGATATGGCGACCTATACAAATAAAGAAAATAAGAAAATGTTGATTACGGCTGATGAAGAAGGAAATTTACTCACTTGGTTTACCAACTCCGCAGACCTGTTATCAAAAATAAATTCACTATTTGAGAATTATTAATCTGTTTTAGAAATCAATTTTTATGACTTTATTATTTATTTGTAGCACATCGATTAATGATATAGTTTCGTTGAACGTATTTTATAATGCGATTATAAAACAGACGGATAAAGATGATTTAAAAATTAATTTAATCACAACAGAAAAACCAACAAGCTCAAATATTTTTTTTTCTAAAGATGTTATAAATACGCATCTCACTTTTTCGTTCTCAAAGACGTTTAATAATGCTTTGGAGAAGATCAATGCAGAGAACTATGATTATGTTATAAAGATTGGCGAAAATTTGAAGTCCGAACTCCTATACAAGTTTATATCCTCAAAACATAAAATCAGAACACGTTTAAAAATCGCAAAGCTGTTTAGAGGAAATAAAGACTATGGGGAAAGTCAAATAAAACTAAAGTGCATTGAACTTTTTGATCAATTAAAAAACTTTGAGATTCCAGACTCCATTAAACCCGAAATGATTTTAAATCATTCGATCTATGCTAAAACATTTGAAATTGTAAATTGGTTTCTAAAAAGCTCAAATCAATTTACATTGACCAATTACAGGTTTTGTTTTTTATATTTAGACATTAATTCCGAGAAGAATAATAACTATATTTTGGATATGTTGGATGGGCTTTTAGAAAGTAAAACACTAACCATCCCAGTTTTTAGCACTCTAAACGAGCCTGTTAAAAAGTATCTAGATGAAATCACTAAAAACAATCCTAACATGTTGATTTCAAATTTTGTTCTAAATAACGATCAAAACCATATAAGTTTATTTTTAAAATATTCGAAATTTGTGGTTACCAACAATGCGTCATTAAAAATAGCATGCGCACAAATTCAAAAAAAAATAGTGTATTACGATTTTGATTCTAAAAAAGAATTTACCAAAAAAGATGTTTTTTTAGACATAAATTTATTAAATAAATAAAAATATTGAACCATGGCAAAATGTGTGTGTAGTGGAGCTAAAATTTCTTGTTCTTTTGGAGCAGGCCCAAAATCGATGCTTGTACTCCCTTTAAATAGAACGCTTACAGCAAATACGAAACCCATAGCAAATTGTTTAGATATTATACCTTTTGTAAACATTCCTGCTTTTGGAAATTGTTTGTCACCAGCCAATCCGATGAATTGGAAAATGGCAGGCCCAGTACCTATTTTTGTTCCATCGTCTTGTATCCCAATTCCGGTAGCGCCTTGGGCACCTGGAGCCAAAAAAACCAAACTCGCCAACAGTCCCGTAGTGTTAGCAAATAGTAAAACTTCCTGTGTATGGGCTGGATCAATCTCGGTGGTAAACCCAGGTCAAATGAAAATTGATTGTGGCTAGAAGAGGAATATCAACTCCAAACGTTCTGCATTAAATAATCTATAAAGTAATGCGTCCCAATGTCCGAGTTGCAATGAGGATTACAAGGGAAATGAACCACTATGGACTCAAAGTCCATAGTTTCGGGCTGGTAACTTAAAGTCACCCAATGATCATCGTTCTAAAATGAAATTTGTGTTTTCTCCATCGCTGGCTTTCTGTGGGGCTCCAAATACTCATTTACCATTTCATCAGAAATATTGCCTGTACTCCAAGATACATAACCAATACCCCAAAAGTGACGACCCCAAAAGTTCGACTTTACTCCCTTTGCCTCCACAGCATTATTCCCTAAAATAATTTTTATTTTAGGGAATATTTTTTCATTAAATTAATTGAAAATTCGGTAAGTTATACGATATCTTAAAAATCTAATATTATATAAAATTATACAAGTCCCTCTGACAACAGAAAAAAAGGAGAAAAAAAGTGTCTTATTTTGAATAAAAATCCATGGCTCAATCCCAAAGATAATTTTGGAAAACTAGAAAGAGGTAAGGTTGAATGAATAATTATTCAGCTGGTAGCTCGAATCACTTTTAATTCAAATAATATTTCATTAGATTTGTAAGAATAAACATAATGGATATAAAGACAATTGTGTTTATCCATTCGTTACCCAACATTCATGAAAAATAAGGAGAATTCAATATCTTAAAAAAAGAAATCTAAATGAAAACAATCACACTAATTATGTTTATACTTTTATTAACAAATAATACATATTCGCAAAACACACCTCTTTCTTCTGGCGGTGTTGCAAATGGCAGTGGTGGATCGTCTAGTTATTCTGTTGGTCAATTGGTGTATACTACCAATACAGGAAGTGGTACAGTTACTCAAGGTGTACAACAAAGTTTTGAACTATTTATGCTTAGTAATACAGAACTTACCACAGTAAATTTAACTGCTGTTACTTATCCTAATCCAATTTCAGGTTATGTGATATTAGCTGTAAGCGATGCTAATCTTACCAATTTAAGCTATATACTTTATGATATACAAGGCAGAGCAGTAGCAAAAGGCCTAGCGACACAATCTAAAACTCAAATAGAAATGCAAAGTTTGGCAACAGGTACTTATCTACTTAAAGTAAATCAAAACAACCAAGAGTTAAAAACATTTAAAATCATTAAAAAATAATACATATGAAAAAATTATACATATTATTAACTGCAGTATTATTAACTGCAACAACATTTGCCCAAGCACCAGAAAAGATGAGTTATCAGGCAATTGTACGTGATGGTGACGATTTTTTATTAACTAACCAAACAATAGGTATGCAAATAAGCATATTGCAAAATATAGCTACAGGAACAGCAGTTTATGTAGAAACGCAAACACCAATCACTAATGTTAACGGATTAGTGACACTAGAAATAGGCACTGGAAGTGTTGTAAGTGGAAATTTTACAACTATCGATTGGTCGGGAGGCATCTATTTTATAAAAACAGAAACTGACCCAGCAGGAGGAAGTAGTTACAGTATAACAGGAACAAGCCAATTATTAAGTGTCCCATATGCATTACATGCCAAAACAGCAGATAGCTTTGTTGGTAGCTCCACTTTGGATGACGCATATGATTTTGGTGGCGCAGGTGCAGGACGGACTGTTACGGTGGATGCAGGAGAGGTGAAATTCACTACGAGCACCCCTTCCGGTATTGCAGTGAGAACCACAAATAATAATACAGGGTCGGGAATAGTCAGTACAACTACCAATTCAGCAAATGGTTTTTCTGCTATTCAAGCCAATACCAACAGTACCGCATCTGGTGCTGCAGCGATTGTGGGGAATACAACAGGTAGTGCCTACGGAGTGGCCGGTCAGGTAGCTGCTACGGCAAGTGCAGAGTCGGGTGTTTATGGAAGCAACCTGCGTACTAATGGTGGCAATGGTGTTTTGGGTATTGGTTTTAACGGAACCGTAGGCCAAACCGAGCAATCGTCTGGCTATGGTATCTATGGAGAAAACTTTGATAATATCGCCCCCCTAGGCAATGGTATAGGTGTGGCAGGAAAAGGCTATTATGGTGTATTAGGAGAAGATAGATATCAAGGGGGGCAGGCCGGTGCTTATGGCATGTACAGCAATGGTAGTTTAGGGTCAACCGGCACAAAAACATTCAGGATTGACCACCCTAAAGATCCTGAAAATAAATTTCTGAGACACTTCAGTATAGAATCGGATGAAGTGCTGAATGTATATCGAGGAACTACAGTTTTTGATGCAACCGGAGAAGCAATTATAGCACTTCCTGATTACTTTAATGACATAAATAGAAATGTAAGTTATCAGCTAACTCCGATAGGCGCTTATATGCCTTTGTTTATAAAAGAAAAAGTGAACGGAAGCAATCATTTCGTAGTAGGCGGAGGTATCTCGGGCAAGGAGGTATCCTGGTCGGTTTACGCCGAGCGAAACGATCTTTATCTGCAAAAAAATCCAGAACAAAGAACAGTAGAACTGGAAAAGCGTCCACAGGAAAAAGGAAAATATCTTATACCTCAATTATATAATGCCGGACCAAAGAAAGGAATTTTCGGAAATGGTATAAATCCTAAGAAGCAGGTAATATTGAATGTTATGGATTAATAAATGTTATATACACGAATTAGGACTTACTAAAAACTTCTGTCTGTTATACAAAAAAAAATAGAATAGAACTCATGTTACATCGAAAATAAAAACGTTGGGTAACAATATATATAGCAAATAGGGCGTTAAGTGGTTTGTGAAAGATCAGTATCATTAACTAACACCACAAAAATATAATTAGGCTTTTAAGATAAAAAAATGAAAAATGAAATATAGATATTTGGCTTAGAGTAAATCCGAAAGTAAAGTGCTTTCTAATGCCCTACTTGTCATATACTAACCGTTGGATTCAAAATAATTCGAAATCTTTCCAAAAATAGTTCGACTTCACTCCCTTTGGCTCCAC
>TARA_B110000971_G_scaffold39551_1_pt1 | contig 15139 bp, 16 predicted proteins | sample TARA_B110000971 | Tara Oceans TARA_B110000971 (sample SAMEA4397842) | marine metagenome | biome: Polar Biome; feature: [SRF] surface water layer (ENVO:00010504); material: water (ENVO:00002006), including particulate matter (ENVO:01000060) such as... | depth 5 m | reverse complement strand
GCACGCATCATTACCGACCGTGCAGGCAACGAAACCGCTGAAGGTGCGCGTATCCGCTTTGCCTCTGAGAATAGCGTGCTTGGCGACGTGGTAGACAATCTATCTGAAGCCCTAGAGATTAGCTTGCGATGGGTAGGCGAGTTCATGGGCGTGCCTCAGGACGACATACAGTTCCACATCAATACCGAGTTCTACGACAAGTCGGTAGACCCGCAGTTGATTATGTCTATGGTCACGCTTATGGACAGGGACATCATCGGCGAGAAAGACATATTTGACCGCCTCAAGAGTGCTGGCGTTGTTGACCCTAAGCGCACACTGGAAGACGTGCGCGAGGAACGAGGAACGGCTAACCCGCTGATTTAATGTCAAGTAACACAGCCTTAATCGACGCGGCAACGCGACATCAGATATTCGTTCAGCTATATGCGGCTGGTAGGGAGCAAGAGGCTGCACAGGCCATCAATGCACTGATTGACCAAGTAGCTGGTCGGCTGTCCGGTAAAGAATTGACCGTACTATCAAGGGCGAGACAGCAAGAGTTGCTAATGGACTTGCGCCTACTTGCCGACCAGTTGAACGACGACATATCGGACAAGATAATCCAAGAGGCGATTGACTTTGCGGAGTATGAGGCCGAGTTCAGCAAGCGTATGTTTGACAATACGGTGCGCACCAGCACGGTATTGCCATCTATGGCGCAACTACAGTCCAGCATATTCACTTCAATAATGAACGTCGCACCAAGGCAGGGTTACACCATCCGAGATGCGCTACAGATGTTTGGCACAAAGAAGTCTGAGCAGATTGTTCAAACGATACGCGACGGCATTGCATTGGGCGATGCTAACGGCACGATACAAACGGCTATAAAGAACCTTGCGCCGATACAGAAGTCACAGGCCGCAACGATTGTTCGCACGGTAGCTAACCACGTATCAGTGCAAGCCCGTGACGTTGTTATGCGTGAGAACATAGACATATTTACCGGCTACGAGTGGGTCGCTACACTAGACGCACGAACCAGCCTGATATGCATGAACCGTGATGGCCTTATCTACCCGTTCAAGCCTGAAAGCCCTAAGCCGCCAGCGCACTTCGGCTGTCGCAGCACCATCATCCCAATTGTTGACCCCAAGTACGACCTCGCTAGTGCAGTCACTGGCAAACGGCCATCAGTAGGGGCAAACGGCGCGAAGCAGGTATTAGCGACCACCACATACGAGCAATGGCTAAAACGTCAGCCTGCTAGGTTTCAAGACACAGTATTAGGACCAACACGGGGTAGGTTATTCCGTGCTGGTCAATTAAGCATTGGGCGGTTTGTCGATAGTCAGGGTCAGACCTTGACGCTCACACAATTGCGCCAATTAGAACCGCAAGCCTTTGAGGATGCGGGTATATAACGTGGCAGAGCCACAACATTTAAACCAGAGGTGAATAAATGGACTTCCTAAAAGACATCGAACTAGACGACAACGTAAGGGCGCAAATTGCGGAGGCCGTCGCTGCACATACGCAAGCACAAATTGACGCAAGCATTACCGGCTTGAAGTCAAAGAACGACGAACTACTTGCTGAGAAAAAGCGTGTTCAACGTGAGCGTGATGAAGCCGCTAACTTAGCTAAGTCCGAGGCCGAGGAAAAAGCCAAGGCCAGCAACGATTACAAACAATTATTCGAGGCGCAAAAGAACGAAGCCGACCAGCTAAAGGCAAAGATGGAGGAGTTAAACACCAACATCAAGCGCGGACAGATTAAAACTACGGCGGCTAAGATTGCCGCTGGACTGACAAAAGACACAGCACGTGCAAGCCTGCTAGAGCAACAAATCGGGGCACGCTTGACATTAACCGACGATGGTATTAAAGTTTTGGACGATAGCGGTCAATTAACAGTTTCCACTTTGGATGACTTGACTGCTACAATCAAAACTGCGTATCCGTTCCTAGTGGACGGGTCACAGGCAAACGGTAGCGGAGCTACACGGTCACAAGGCAGAGCCGATGGTGGTCGAAAACAAGTTAGTCGCTCAGACTTTGACGTTATGGCACAATCAGAACGCGCCAAATTCGTTAAAGATGGCGGTAAAGTAATTTCAGATTGACCATTTTCAAAGGAACATCACAATGGCAAACGTATTAGACAACCTTGCAGCGGACATTTATAAAGCCGCTGACGTAGTAGGCCGTGAATTAGTCGGCTTCATCCCTTCAGCAACAATCAATGCAAGCGGCTCAGAACGTGCCGCTAAAGGCGACAATGTTCGTGCTTCATTCACACGCGCAGCTACCGCTGTAAACGTGGCTGAGTCAATGACCATCCCAGAAGGTACAGACCAAACGGTTGACAACAAGACTCTGGTTATCAGCAAGGCTCGCGCCGTTCAAATCCCTTACACGGGCGAGGACGTAAAACACCTTAACAACGGTATCGGTTTTGAGACTGTTTACGGCGACCAAATCAAGCAAGCCATGCGCACTTTGGCTAACGAGATGGAAGTTGACTTGGCTACCGAGGCTTACCGTAACGCATCACGCGCTTTCGGTACTGCTGGTACAACGCCATTCGGCTCTAACTTCAGCGAAGTAGCTGAGTTGCGCCAGATTCTGGTTGACAACGGTATGCCTAGCAACGACGGTCAAGCCTCTATGGTCTTGGGTACGTTGGCTGGTACTAACTTGCGTCAATTGGCTCAGTTGCAAAAAGCTAACGAAGCCGGTGGTATCGATATGCTGCGTCAGGGTACATTGCTTGACTTGCAAGGCTTGATGATTAAAGAGTCAGCACAAGTTCGCTCACACACCAAGGGTACAGGCGCAAGCTACTTAGTAAACGATGCAAGCCACGCAATTGGTCAGACCATCATCGGTACTGACGGCGGCACGGGTACTATCATCGCTGGTGACATCTTGACCTTTAACGGCGACACCAACAAGTACGTTGTAAACACAGCGCTTGCAGGCGGTTCATTCGCAATCGGCTCTCCCGGATCAAGAATTGCATTGGCTGACAACGCTGCGATTACTGTTGGCAACAACTTTACCGCAAACGTCGCATTCCACCGCACTGCCTTGGAGATAGCCATGCGTGCACCGGCTGTGCCTGATGGTGGTGATACTGCAACCGACTCTATGTTGATTCAAGACCCGTTCACCGGCATGGTGTTCGAAGTCCGCGTCTACAAGGGCTACCGCAAGACCATGATTGAAGTCGCAGCTAGCTGGGGCGTTAAAGCATGGAAGCCAGAGCACATCGCTGTGTTGTTGGGCTAAAGCAAAACGGGTTAGCCTTTCGGGGCTAGCCCTTTTTAGGATAAATTATGCGAGGAATCAAAAATGCCGAAGTCACTCAAGCCGTACAAAAAGAAGCCATCCCAGCCAATGCCAAAGCCGCCGAAAAAGTAAAGACGGTAAAGATGGTGCGCGAAGACGGCAAGACCGCTGACGTGCACCCTAACGAAGTAGCAAACTACGCCACTGGCGGTTATGTAAAGGCTTAAATCATGGCTTTGATTGTGGAAGACGGCACGCTGGTAGCCAATGCAAATAGCTACATCACCCTTGCGGAATACAAAGCATGGGCAGACGCACGCGGCTTAACTTATTCAGCCGACGACACCACAGTCGAGCAGCAGATTTTGCGTGCTATGGATTACCTAGAGCGCATCGCCTACATTGGCAACAAGGCCAACGAAAACCAGTTCCTGCAATGGCCTCGCACCGAAGCGCAAATTGACGGCTACTATGCCGATGCGACAGAGATACCTAAAGAGGTCAAAACGTCCACCTACGAGGCGACCAAGGTGCAGGCAGACGGTTACAGCCAGTTCGAGACTGAGGCGCGTAGAACCAAGTCTGAGAGCATTGGCGACATATCTGTGGTGTACGCTGACAACAGCGAAAACCGCACGGTCACGCCAGCGCTTACATTCGCGTTGAGCAAAATCGTGCAACCTATGGGAATGGTCAGCCGTGTATAACTACTCGCTGCTGGCTGGTAATGCCACTGCACTACTCAAGAAGTTCGGCAAGCAGTACACATTCACCCGCACAACTAATGGCGCTTATTCGCCATCCACAGGCACGACAACCCAAACTACAGCCACTTTTGACAAGTACGCCTGCGTGTTTGACTACACGACAAACGAGCGCACAAGTGAAAGCATCGAACAAAATGACCGACGCCTGTTAGCCGAGGGTCATACCTACGCGGTAGGCGATACGGTATCAATTGCGAGCGAGACATTTCGCGTAATAAGCGTATCGGAGATTAAGCCGTCCGACGTAGTAGTTGCTTGCAACTTGCAGATACGCAAATGAGTTTCTCTACCGACTTAGACAAGGCCAAACTAAACCTAGCTGGGTACGCAGAGGAAATGGTGCGCGGCACTTTGTTTTCGTTAGCTAGCAGGATTATCAAGGAAAGCCCTGTCGATACCGGCAGGTTTCGCGGTAATTGGCAGGCATCAATCAACTCACCGCAGAAGTCTAAAATGCAGCGCTTAGATAAGTCTGGTGCGTCTGCTATAGGCGATATGTCTAGCGTGGTGATGAGCATGAAGATGGGTCAAACCTTTTATCTTACGAACAACTTGCCATACGCTCGGCGCTTAGAGTACGGATACAGCAAGCAAGCCCCTAGCGGATTCTTGCGTATTAACGTGATGCGGGTACAATCCGAGTTAGCAAAGGCGCGTAAAGCATGAGCACATATTTCAACGACATACAGGCGGCATTAGACACGCGACTGGCATCCATTGCCGGAAGCCCACCTATTGCTTGGCCTAACATTGAGTATGAGCCAACGGGCGGCACAACGTATTTGCGCCCTGCATTTCTACCAGCAGAGACATTACAAAGCGGCTTAGGCTCAGAGGGCTTAGACGAGACAACAGGCATCTATCAAATAGATGTTGTTTACAAAGTTGGTACAGGCCGCAGCAGTCTAGTGGACGGCGTTGGCGACCACTTCAAGCGTGGTACTGTTGCCACCTATAATGGCGTAAACGTGCGGATTCGGTCTGTATCTATTGCGCCAGCTATCTTTGACAACGCTTGGCATTTTGTGCCGGTGTCTGTATCATTCCAAACCTATACTGAAGCGAGGTAATTTATCATGGCTATTGCTAACGGCGCACAACACTCACTGCACTACGTTGCAGAAGCAACTTACGGCACAACGCCAACTACACCGACGTGGACACCTGTTCCACACACGGGTACAAACATGGCGATGACCAAGGACGCAATCGAAAGCGAAAAGCTACGCGGCGACCGTCAGATTGAAGACTTCCGACACGGCAACAAAACCATTGGCGGCGAGATTAGTTCTGAGTTAGAGTACGCAGCCTTTGACGTGCTGCTAGAGGCCGTTATGTGCGGTGCTTGGACTACCGACGTATTGAAGGCAGGCACTACCCGTCGCTCGTTTACGTTCGAGCGCAAGTTTGGTGACTTGGCAGTACCTGAATACCACCGATACACCGGCGTAGAAATGAACAGCCTTGCTTTGGCGGTCGCGCCTAACAGCATGGTGACTGCGACTTGGGGCGTTGTCGGCAAAGACTTGACCCTGAACACAACGCAAGTTGCCTCTAGCACGTACAGCGCTGACAGCGGCAACACACCATTTGATTCGTTCACCGGCTCAATCAACGAAGGCGGCTCACCTATCGCGACCGTTACTTCACTTGAGTTGAGTATCGAAAACGGTATTGAGCCATTGTTCAGCATTGGTTCATCTACCACTAACCGACCAAGCATCGGCAAGTCACGCGCCACAGGCACATTGACCAGCTACTTTGACAGCAAAGCGCTGTACGAGAAGTTCATCAACGAGACGGCTAGTTCCATTGTGCTAACGCTCACCGACCCTGCCGGTAATGACTACGCGATTGACATTCCAAACGTCAAGTACAACAGCGGTCAACCTGACGTATCAGGTGAAGGCGCTGTAACTGTATCAATGGAGTTTGTGGCGCTTTACTCAATTGGCGATGTGTCGCAAATCGTTATCACCCGCACGGACGTTTAAAGCATGGAACTAAACAGCCTACGCACAGTAGAAAGCCACGAGGCAGGAGCAGAGTGTAATATTCTGTCTCCTGTGGATGGGTCAGCTACCGATGTATTCATCAGAATCAAAGGGTCTGACTCGAAAGAGTGGCGCAACGCCAAGAAGACGCAGACAAGCCAAATCATTGCCGCTAAGAGTGGTGGCAAGGACATTGACCTTGACTACGACAAGATGGACGTTGATGCGCTGGTGGCTGTTACCATGGATTGGACTGGCATCGTAGACAGTGGCAAGCCTTACCCGTGCAACAAAGCGAACGCACTCAAGTTGTATTCTGATTCACCCGCAATCGTTAGCCAACTGATTGATTTCCTGACGCGCAGGGCAAATTTTACGACCGGCTAATTGATGAGTTTGTAAACTACGGGCGGTGGTGTTTCTGGATAAATGACCGTGCCGAAGGCTCAAAGATTAGCCGATACGAAGCGCTACAACAAGTGGCAAAAAGTCGGGGCGTAACGCCAGCAGAATTAGCCAATGCTCCTAAGCTAAGGACTGAACATAACGATTGTTGGAATGTGTACGCCAGTTTGTCGGATTACACCTACAATGAGATGCACCAGTACATGGAACTAACGGGCAACCGATTAGACGCTTGGGAAGTCGAAGCCGTCATGGGCTTAGCCAAATATAGGAACGCAGAACCAAGATGGCCACCGAAGTAGCAACCCTAACATTCAAAGCGGATACGGCAGACCTCGACCGTGCAGAAAAAGCACTGGACGGGGTTACGCAGTCTGGCAAACGTGCCGAAAAGTCTACTGACGGCTTTACAAACGCACGCAAACGGCAAAAGACCGCCACCGACGCGGCTACTCAAGCAGACAATACAAACACAGCAGCGGTCAAGCAAAACATTACTGCAACCGATACTGCAGCTAAGTCAATGGGCGCTACGCGTCGTGTTGCTGGTCAGTTAGGCTTCCAAGTGCAGGATATTGCAGTTCAATTGCAGTCCGGCACAAACGCCATGATTGTCTTTGGTCAACAGGGTTCACAGATAGCTGGCGCTTTCGGTCCGGGAGGCGCTATCTTAGGCGCAGTGATTGCCGTAGGTGCGGCTGTCGGCACTATGCTGGTGGCATCATTTAGCAAAGGCACTCAGTCGGCAAAAGACTTGAAGGCAGAAATCGAAGGGCTGACAGAAAACTTTGATAAACTTGGCGAGGCGGCGCGTGCAGTTTACATTCGTGAACTTACCAAGGAGATGGAAGAACATATTGAGACGCTGGACAAACTTAAACTCCAGTACATTGCCTCAAGGAATGAAGTTGCCGCGTTAGGACGTCTGTTCGGTGATAACGCAGACCGCATCAAAGAGCAAACAGCTATAACGCAAGACTTGGCAAAAGCCGTTGAGGATTACGAGAAGAAAATATCAGCCGCTGGCGACAAGGTGGACTTGCTTACCGGCAAGAAAAAAGAGGAATCATCCGAAACCAAGCGTCAGATTGAAGATGTCAAGCGGTACGTTGAACGTATGCAGGAGCAGGCCGCAACTATTAGCCTGAATACCCTAGAGCTAGCTAAATACAAAGCGGTTCAGATGGGCGCTAACGCAACGCAGACGCAATCAATATTGCTGTCGGCGCAGCGCATCGCTCAATACACAGCCGAGCAAGAGGCAATCAAAAAAGCCACAGTCGAGGCCGCAAAGCAAAAGAAGATAGACGAACAGAACGCCGAAAGAAAAACACAAGACCAAAACAGGCTTGATGAGAAAATAAAGCAGATTACTGACGCAGAGGCTCGTAAGGCCGAGGTCGAGCAGATTGCAACCGACCAGCGTGCAGTACAGATTGCCGAAAGCCTGATGTCTGAGGAGGAGCAGATTCGTATGTCATACGAAAGGCGCTCACAAATCATTCTGGAAAGCACCGTACTTACCGGTCAGCAAGTAAACGAAGCCATGGCAGCGCTTGAGTTAGAACGTCAAGAACAGTTGCGCGTCATCAAGGACAAGTCAGCCGCCGAAGACCGCGAACGTTCTGCTCAAACAACAACGCAATTATTGGCATTTGAAGACGTGCTGATGAAGGGTAAAAGCGAAAAGCAAAAGACCGCCTTTAGGCTTGCAGTAAACCTTGCTAGCGCAGAGAAGCGCGAGAACGCGGCTAAGATTGTGTCCGACTCCTACGCGGCTGCTATGGGCGCTTACAAGGCTTTGGCAGGCATCCCGATAATTGGTCCTGCATTGGGCGCTGGTGCTGCTGCTTTAATATTGGGCGCTGGTGTAAGTTACGCGGCTAAGTCGCTAACAGGCCGTGCGCTAGGCGGTCAGGTGCGTGATGGGCAGTCATACGTGGTCGGCGAACGAGGTCCAGAGGTTCTTACGATGAACGGCGGCGGTGGTCGAATACTGCCGAACGAAAAGTTACGCGGTGGCGGTGGTGGCAAAACTATTAACCAGCAGGCAAACGTGACATTTCAAATCAGCACAGTTGATGCGCAAGGCTTTGACGAATTGCTCGATTCACGTCGTGGGCAGATTGTAAGTATGATTAACACCGCACTGAATGAATCAGGTCAGGGAGCACTCGCATAATGTCTGGAATATACCCTTCAACGCCCGAATTCCAAGCGGTCAGTTTAAAAAGCATACATAACAACTTAGTAAGCACTACCATAAGTGGGCGCACTCAGGTTCGCACCATTGGCGGTCAAAAGTGGGAATTTAGCGCAAAGTACAACCCAATGACTAGGGCTGAGTTTCAACCCGTGTTCGCATTTGTCACGTCGCAGCAAGGTTCGCTTGGGACGTTTTCCATAGTGCCGCCCGTATTAGGGTCTACAAGCGGCACAGCGACGGGTACGGCACTTGTCAATGGGTCAGCCGGTGTAGGCACTTCAAGCGTGCCTGTGGACGGTTTTACAGGCACTATCAAGGCCGGTGACTTCATCAAGTTTGCTCACACCAAGGTTTACATGGTCACGGCTGACATTGACGGCGCTGGCAATATTAGTATTGAGCCTGCGTTAAGTGCGGCGGTTTCCGATAACGAGGGCATGACCTACGTCAATGTGGCTTTCACTATGCGCCTACGTAATGATGTTCAACAGTTTGGGCTAACTCAGTTTGAGTACTACACCTACGAGGTAGACATGGAGGAGGTGCTGTAATGACGCGTTCAATTGATGCGGCAACGATTACGGCTTTGCAGTCTGACGCAATTCGGCTTTGCCACTTAATTCAGATTGATTTCCCGACGGTCACTAAGATTACGGACAACTACCACGCCGTAGAATTTGAGGGTGATGACTTTGAACCAGTTGGACATTTGCTAAAAATAGGACAGCCGCAAGAAACGCAAGAACTACGAGTAGGAACAGTCAAGCTAACGCTGTCTGGCGTTGACCAAGCATATATATCCATATTTTTAAGCCAAACGTACATAAACCGTCGTGTAAGAATATGGAAGGCCGTATTGGATGACGCTGGGCAAATCATTGGCGACGCGATTATCACATTTGATGGGCAAGTAACAGGGTACGGCATACAAGACGGTGAACAAACATCGACAATTGACTTGTCATGCGCATCGCATTGGGCTGACTTTGAGCGCAAAGCAGGCAGGCTTACAAATATAAACTCGCAGCAGTATTTTTTCCCTGCTGACACAGGATTTCGGTATGCTGCTAATAGCATGAAGGACATCAAGTGGGGCAAAGCGTAAAAGCTAGCCACATAGACTACTTGCGGCGCTCTGGTGATGACACTATAGAGCCGGATAACTACATCGCGAACGAGCATGGTTTTGCCAGCTACGAAATAGACGGCGAGCAGTTTACAATCATTCAATGCTACGGCAATGGCTCGTGGTGGCAGAATGAATTTATGCGTTTGGCAAGGCTTCACAACTGCAAGACAATACTATTTGCTACCAAAAGAAACCCAAAGACTTTTGAGCGCAAATTTGGCTATGAGAGCGTGGCTACAATTATGACTAAAGAGGTTAAATAATGGGTGGCATTGCAAGAGGCATTAAAAAAGGCGTTAAAAGTGTCGGTAGGGCTATAGGTGGCGCTGTTAAAGGCGTTGTCGGGGTCGTTAAAAGCGTTGTCAGCGCTGTTACGTCTGTTATTGGAGACGTTATATCATGGCTCGTTCCACAGCCAGAGCAGCCAGACTTAGAGCAAGAGGCTAGAAGCGCATTAGTAAACAAACAATCTAACATTGAGCAAATACCCGTTATCTACGGTACTCGTCGCGTCGGCGGGACTATTGTATTTGTTGAAGCAAGCGGAAACCAGAATAAATACCTGTACCTTTGCTTAGTGCTAGGCGAAGGCAGAGTTGAAGCAATCGGCAACATTTACATCGATGACGTGTTGCTGGCCTCAGGTAGCCGCCACTTCAATTACGTTGTTGTTGATAAAAAAGTAGGCTCAAACACGCAACCAGCTAGCGGATTATTAACTGGAGCTCCGAGTTGGGGCGACTCAGACACGCTAAACGGCATCGCTTACTTAGGTTTGCGTCTAACCTATAACGCAGACGTATTCAGCGGCATACCAACAATCACTGCTGACGTGCAAGGACGCCGGTTATATGACCCACGCACAGGTACAACGGCTTACTCAAGCAACCCAGCACTATGCTTGCGAGACTATTTAACCAATCCCAGATACGGCAAAGGCTTGCCATCGTCGGTTATTGACGACACTACATTTAGCACTGCTGCAAACGATTGTGATGTGAACGTTGACTCATACGACGGCGGCGCAAGTGTCAAGGCTTTTTCTTGTAACGCGGTTTTGCTTACCGATAAAACACTGTTCAACAACGTCAAGGTTTTCTTATCTGGTATGCAGGGCATCATGCCTTACCAGAATGGTCAATACCGATTGTTTATTGAGAAAGACAAGGCATCGACCTTTGACTTCACAACAGACAACATGATTGGCGGCTTTTCGATGGCTGGGTCTAGCAAGTCATCGAAGTACAACAAAGTCACCGCCAAGTTTATAAACCCAGAAGCTAACTGGCAACCCGATTCTGTCGTGTGGCCTGACTCAACAAGTACCGAAGCATCGCTATATCTGTCTGAGGACTCAAATATTGAGTTGAGTACGGAAACCAACTTGACAACAGTCACCAACTATTACCAAGCTAGGAACATCGCCAAAACGGTTTTGCTTGCATCGCGTTTAGCTGGGATACGTTTAGACATTACTGCTACATCAGAGGCACTTAACTGCGTTGTGGGCGACGTTGTAACCGTCACGCATCCGACTCCGGGATGGAACGCCAAGCAGTTTCGGGTTACTCGCTTAGTCCTTAACTACGAAGGCACTGTTGCAGTTTCGCTTGTTGAGCACATAGCTGCTGTTTACCCATGGGTTAAAGACAAGGTGCAGCCAAATAGTGCACAGTCAAACTTGCCTAATCCATTTGACAATCCACCGCCTGTTTTGAGTGTTTCTGACGACCTACGCGCATACAACGAAGATGTGACATCAGTTTTATTCGCTAATGTATCAAGTGAAAACAGCTTTGTGACCAACTTTGAAGTCCAGTCAAGGTTAGAAGGTACGACTGAATTCGTGAACATGGGTCAGGCTAGTGGTGGTGTTTTTGAGCAAGTCAACGTGCAGGATGACCGTATCTACACTGTTCGCGCCAGAACAATAAACTCAATCAATGTGCGCTCAGATTGGGCGGCAGTTGACCATCAGGTAGTAGGCAAGACAGCGCCACCGTCTGACATTACAAACCTAACCGGCAACCTAATCGGCAACCAGTACCTGCTGACTTGGAATGCAGTACCAGACCTCGACTTGTCTTATTACCGCGTTAGGTATTCAAGCCCTGATAGTGGTGGCAGTTACGAAAACTCGGTTTCACTTGTGCCGAAGGTTTCCCGCCCTGCTACATCTGTTTTTGTTGCGGCTCGTAGCGGTACGTATTTTGTCAAAGCAGTTGATAAGTTAGGCTTGGCCTCGCTGAACCCAACAGTAATAGTTTTAGATAGCAACATAGGCGCTGTTGAGGCTTTGAACGTTGTTGCTACCCTAAACGAAGCGCCTGATTTCAATGGCACGTTTGATGATACCGTAGAGTTAGATGAGGACGATGCACTAGTGCTGAACACCAGTCTAGCGTTTGATGCGCTTACAGGTGACTTTGATGACGCGCAAGGTCTGTTTGACGGTGGTTCTGGTAACGTAGACGCAAGCGGCTTTTATTACTTTGCCAACAACATAGACCTTGGGCAAGTTTATATTGCCCGTTGTACAGCTAACATATCAAGCGTACGCCTAGATTACGTTGCGCTGTTTGACTCGGCAGCTAGTTTGTTTGATAGCCGTCCGGGAGACTTTGATGGCGATGTAAACGCCTTTGACGATACCGACGTGCAGATTGAGGCTAGGATTACAGAAGATGACCCAGCCGGTACGCCTACGTGGTCAGCTTGGCAGTCATTCGCAGTGACCGACCTCAAGGCACGCGCCATTGAGTTTAGGGCAAAGCTATCTACAACCGATGACCAAGCAACGCCAAAAGTTACTCAGTTGAGCGTGACGGTAGACATGGCAGACCGCACTGAATCAGGTGATGACGTAGTTACGGGCGCTGGCGCAAAGGTGGTAACGTTTGCCCGTGCTTTTAGGAATACACCGGCAATCGGCATAGGGGCGCAGGATAGTCAGACGGGTGACTACTACGAAATCACCTCAAAGTCTCGCACGGGGTTTACAATAACCTTTAAAAATTCATCTGGTACGGCAATTAGCCGGAGTTTCGATTATGTAGCCAAGGGCTACGGAGTGGAGTTATAAGATGTCACAAAATGATATGAACATTGCGAATCAAGGCTTCCCAGCCTTTCGCGCCGACCTAAACAACGCCCTCGCAGCACTTGCTAGTACATCGTCGGCTGCTACTGAGCCAACCACAATATTCGCCAATCAGCCATGGATGGACACAACCGCACACATCCTGAAGATTCGCAACGAAGACAATGATGCGTGGATAAACCTTGCTACTTTTGACCAAACGACCGATGCCATAACTCACATCTACGATGTAGAGCTTGCCAAGGTGATTGTCAGTGATGCGCCTCAGACGTTCACAGCAGCCCAACGTGGCGCTATTACGGCCTTGACTGACGGCGCTACTATCACGCCCGACTTTGCAGCATCTAACAACTTCTCAGTGACCCTAGCTGGCAACCGCACCTTAGCCAACCCAACCAACCTAGTTGTGGGTCAGTCAGGCTCTATCTTCATCACGCAGGACGCGACAGGTTCACGCACGTTGGCTTACGGCTCATTCTGGGACTTTGCCACTGGCGCTGCCCCTACATTAAGCACAACTGCGGCTGCTGTTGACCGCATTGACTACATTGTCCGGACAACTGGGTCAATCCATGCGGTATTTACTGGAGACTATTCATGAGCGTGATTGGCTCAAACATATTAGCAGGTGCGGCTGGGCAGGGTGGCGGCTATGTCATTAAGGAGTCCTTGCGCTTTAATGAAAGCCAGTCTTCTTATTTGTCTAGGACAGATGGCGCAGCAACAAGTGCTCAAATATTTACTTTTAGCGCGTGGGTCAAAAGAGGAACAATAACCTCTGCAGCACAACAGGTCATTTTTGGTGGGGGCAATGGAACTGCTGACTATGACTCGCGCTTGGTGTTTGGGTCGGATGATGACTTAGCCATTATTGATGTAAATGCGGCTGTTAGTACAACCATGAGGAAAACAACGGCAGTATATCGTGATGTGTCAGCTTGGTATCACATTGTCATGGCGTTTGATACAACTCAAGCCACAGGAGGAGACCGACTCAAATTGTATGTGAATGGAGTAGAGGTCACATCCTTCTCAACATCAAACAACCCAGCGTTAAATTTAAATCTGAGGTTCAACAGTGCGAATGGTGGTAACAAAACCATAGGCAGAAAAACAGCCTCTGGTGTTCAATACTTTGACGGCTACATAACAGAAGTCAACTTCATTGACGGACAAGCCCTAACTCCATCCAGCTTTGGTGACTACAACGAAGACACAGGCGTATGGCAACCAGTCGATTACGCAGGCACATACGGTAATAACGGCTTCTACCTGCCCATGCAACTCGACAATACGGTTGCGGGCTTTAACACGGTTACTTGGGTTGGTAACGGGTCAACACAGAAGATTAGCGGTGTAGGGTTCCAGCCTGATTTGGTTTGGATTAAAGAACGGTCAAGCACTTCTTCTCACATGTTAACGGATGCGGTAAGAGGTATTGGAGGTGGTCGTTTAGAAACAAATAACACAGACGAAGAAAAACCATCTGTGCTAACTTCGTTTGATGCTGATGGTTTTAGCATGACAATTAATGACGGAACAAACCAGTCTGGTGAAACCTATGTAGGCTGGTGCTGGGACGCTGGCGATACAACCGTAAGCAATACCGATGGTTCAATCACGAGTAGCGTGAGGGCTGACCCTGCCTACGGGTTTAGTGTTGTTACTTATACGGGGGCTGGTTCAGCAGGTACAGTTGGTCATGGGCTTAATTCAACGCCTGATTTGTTTGTGGTAAAGAGTAGAGATACGACAGGCGATTGGCTTGTGCTTACAACTCTTATTGATGGTTCAGTGGACAGATTAACACTTAACGATTCTGTTCAAAGCTCAGACTCTACCACTGACGCGCCAACAGCTTCAGTTTTTAATATTAAGGGGTCATACGTTACAAATAACGAAGATTACCTTGCATATTGTTTTACATCAATAGCGGGTTACTCAAAGATTTCTACCTACACGGGCACGGGTGCGACTGGCAATGCCATCACGACTGGGTTTAAACCTGCGTTCGTGATGATTAAGCGTACTGACTCAACTGGTAGCTGGTCTTTATTTGATAATACAAGAGACCCAGTTAACCCTATTGATGTTCGCTTTCTAGCAAACACATCAGATGAAGAAAACAGCGCCTCAACAATTGAAATAAATTTCAACGCAGACGGTTTTGAGATAGATGGTACAGCAGATAGTATAAACGCCAGCGGTGGCACATTCATCTACATGGCGTTCAAGGACACCCGTGAGTATGCGTTCTGGTTAG
>TARA_B110000971_G_scaffold75643_1_pt1 | contig 15147 bp, 19 predicted proteins | sample TARA_B110000971 | Tara Oceans TARA_B110000971 (sample SAMEA4397842) | marine metagenome | biome: Polar Biome; feature: [SRF] surface water layer (ENVO:00010504); material: water (ENVO:00002006), including particulate matter (ENVO:01000060) such as... | depth 5 m | reverse complement strand
AGGAACTTACCACTACAACCACATCAAGTCATCTGTATTGAAGAAGGCGTACTTATTGAAGTTAGTACTCCTGATAGTGTAGAAGATAATTATCGCATCGGCAAAGGCGATAGTCAGAATACTTAACCAGTCCTATAAATTATATGTATGCCGTAAGGCGAATTTACCGGCTCTGGAAACAATTCGTCTTTTTTAGTTAGTGAACAGGCTTGCCATATTTCGTTTGCAATATCTGATTCTTCAAACCATCCTAAGTTTCCATCTATAAATCTACTAGCATCACATGCAGTATGTTCTTTTACAGCAGTACTCCAGGATAATCCCCCCGATGTTAATTCAGTAATTATAGTCTGTGCATCATATATTGCAAATGCTAGTTCTCTACTATGAGTAGAATTTATTGATTGGTCCCAACTTAGTAATATATGGGAACATCTCATCTTATCTGGTTGTTTCATATTTTTTCTCTTATATTAAAATATCAAAATTAACTACTGCTCTTGGGGAGATTTTTGGTATTCCTCCGCCATGTAGAATGCTTCCATCGAATACTACTACTCTTCCTTTTTTAGGAGTTACTCTCTTAATTATCTTATTGTGTTTATTAAAAAATACAGTATCCCCATCACTGTCATTTACATAATACAACACTACATAGTGTTTGTACTTTAAGTCTGTATGCGGTTTTGCATAATCAAGATTACTATTGTATGGGAGAGTAAGATATATTCTCCCATACAATATATCTTTCATGTTATATTTAAGGTATTCGCATGCTTTGGACGGAATTAATGAGAAGTTTTCTAAGTGAGAAGATAGTCGCGTACTTGACTTTAATATATGATTAAAACTTAATGGAGCTATTCCGCCTTCTTCAGCAGTGGGTTCATACTTTACAGTAAAGTCTACAGTAGGATATATGTCCTCGTTATCGACCTTTCCTAGTATCATACCATGAAAATAATCCTGTAAAAATACAGGTATCACATCATCAAGGACAACAATATCTTCAATTACACCAAACATTTTAAAAATCAATCCTATTCTCATCTATCCCGTCATTTATATATTTTTTATCAAACAAGTCAAATGCTATTGATACTCTATCTGTTAAACTATTATGTGTAGTAGCACTATGATAAATGTAACTTGGAAAAAAAGTTAAGCCGCCTTTTACATTTTTAAAATCATAATACATTTCATTGTAGGGATTGTAGTACCTAGTAACAGTATCATAGTTGTCAAAATGCATATTTCCACTTAGATAAGAGTCGTGCGTAGCACCATGATGGTGTTTTGTTATTTCTTGTTTGTGCTTTACTACATTTGCCCAACAATATATTACGCATTGCCTATTAATAGTTTGAAATTCATTCATAAATTTATTATATTCAATTCTTATAAAATTAAATAAATTTTTAAATTTGTCAATATCTTTTGTTTCGTTAAATAAATTAAAACTATTATATTGTGCAGTTAGACTATCATTGCCAAGTCCGGTTCCGCCATCATTATTGGCATTTTTTTTATATTTTTTAATTATTGCTTCTTCGTGATCTAGTAACCATTCTCGCATAAGATCAATTTCGTCTTCATTTTGGTATTTTGCAATCCAAAAAGGAATTTTCCAAGTTGGCGTAAATTCTGTTAACGGATGTATACTTTTTTCTATATGTAACATGTTAAATTGTCTAATGTAGTTCTAAAATGATATTAATAACTATGCGTTGCTTAGTTTGAATTGGGCACGAACTACAATGATATTGATGGCTTGGAATCATTAAAGCACTTCCTTGCTTTGGCACAATTCTTTCTAGTTCTGTTAAATTAAAATGTCCGTGACTAACGTATTCATTAAATAACACTGTATCTCCATCACTATCATTTACATAATATATTAGACTAGCGTATCCGGGTTTCGTAACGTCTATATGCGGAGCATTATATTTAATATCGTTGCCGTTATTAGTTAAACAATTAGCTTTTATTCGAAGAATATTTTTAACAGTTAGCCCAGATTCTTTTTCAAAAAACCAAATAATAGGAAGAACTAAACTATATACTGGACTAATTCCGTTATTATCTTCTGCTATAGAATGTACAAATTGTATACTGTCTTTTATATTACTATTGTTTTTATCATAATTATCATATACTCCAGAAGCACTATCAGTAAACTTCCAGTCAACGTTGTTCTTAAACTCGCGACATAATATTTCATGATAGCTTGCCGGTAGTAAGTCTTTAAAAAGTTTATGTTTCATGTGTTTTTAAATGTTTCCTTATAGCAATAATAAGTTTAATTTCGTCATTGTAGTATTGCTGTTCTTTCATATTTGCAATTTCTAGATCAAGTAAATCCGCATATAACTGATTGTCCCAGTTACCTGCCCTAGAGACTAAGCCGTTAATTCTTGGTTTTAAACTACAAAATTCATAAACAATTTTTTCAGAAGTTTCACCAATTAATGATTTGACCTTATCTCGAGTATATGAAGTATTGAATTGAAAATATTCAGTTTCATAAATTGAATGAAAAAGCCCTGCCATACATAAGTATTCGGGTTTTTTCATTTCTTCTTTTAGAATATTATATGTAGCATACAAGTGATCAAATAACATCTTATCCAAATGATGGATTTTGCTAGTAAATTCTTTTAATTCAATGATTCGGTTATCATTTAATATCGACATTCAACCCTATTCCTTATACAAATATATAGCTTAGGTTGTATTAAAAATTAAAATATTTGGCCAAAAAAAATCATACTTCACGTATGATTTTTAATTATTAATGTATATTACTTATGCAACAGTATTTGGTGCAATATAATCTGGAAAGGCTTCTTCTTCTTGCCCCGGACTCCACTCAACTTCGATAATTGAAACATCACCGCCCCATGCAGCAGCAGCAGTTTCTGCTCGCTCCATAGTTTTATATTTTACAATTTCGACATATGTATCGCCGTCTGGATCGTGATCTTGCCATTCCTTAATTCTAGGATCGGTAGCACTCGGTCTTTTTAATGCGTATGGCATAATATTTTTTCTCCTGTTTATAAAATACTTTATAATCTTATTTACCTCACAACTGAGATACGAAATCCGCTAATGAATCAAAAACATAAGTTTTATTTTTAATATCTCTGTATGAGTATTTATTTAGTTCTTTTTCAGTCTCTAATCCATAACCCGTACGTACTAGTACAGGCCTAGCACCAATTTTGACAGCTGCCTTTAAGTCAGATAGTTTATCACCTACAAAAAACCCTTGACTAAATTTAATAGACTTATCGTATTTTTCACATTCTTTAAACATGCCAATATTTGGCTTTGCAAACGGATCTTTTTTATTACTACTTGCTGAATAAAAAATGCCGTCAATACTTGGACAGCCGGCTTGCCCTAACAGATCTAGCATATACTGATGTACACTATTAACGTCATCTTCGGACATTAATCCTTTTTCAATGCCGCCTTGATTTGTAATAATAGCAATTCTATGCCCCTTACGTCGCAGTGCTGCAATTGCTTCTAGACTTCCTGGAATGGGATCAAAGTCTCTAGGATGAGTAACATATGTGCCCAAGTCTCGATTAATAACTCCGTCTCGGTCTAATCCTATTACACACTTAGTAGGAATTATATCCTGTCGAACAGCAGTTTTATATTTTTCAAGCATTAAACGTAATCTGTCCTGTTATTTTGCAATGTTTTTAAGTAAGTTATGTATTCACTTGCTATCAACGAATGAGCATATTCGTTGTAATGTTCTGAGTCAGCTTTTTCGTTTTCTATATTAATTTTAAGATTCTGTTGTATATACGAAGCAGCATCAATATCGGCAATTGTTGTAGATTGTAATTGTGAATAAAAAGAAGCTGTTTCTTTTGGGATAAAGCATCTATCGTTAATATTCCATAGATACATTTTTACATTATTATGTGTACATAATGTGTCACACAATAATATATCTCTAAAATAGTCTTGTTGAGCAAGATGAGTTTGTAAGTAATGGTAAGTCTGAATATACATATAACCGGACCTAGTTAAACTAGGAAGCATAGTAGGACTTGTTTCTTTAATATATGGTGCTTCGAAATCACTTGCACTAGGCTTTGTATAGTTTTGTAGAAATTTATTTTGTTGTACTAGCCCTACACTATATCTATCAATTAATTCATTGGATTTATTTTTTTCTAAGAAAAAATCTAAAGGAAAAATATCTGTTTCATCTAACGAAGGATTCATTGCTAATGGAAAGCGACCCCAATAAGTTGATTGCACAAACACTTCGTCAATATCGTCGTATATTTTAAATGCATTAGCAATAAAGTTTACATATTCTCTATTTCCGCATCCACTAGATGCCATTATAGTTGCTTTTTTGTTATTGCACTTACTGTATGATTCTGCATAGCTATTTGATTGCCATATGTAAAAGGGACTAGATTCGTCATCTGCATGCGGATCAATATATCCCATAGAATGGCTATCGCCTACAAATAATGTTCTACCCATAATAATCCTCAATTTTAAAAAATATCATCTGTGATAACTTGTCTTTGTTAATAATCATCCTATAAAAAAAACATCTGCATTAATCTAGGATCTTCGTCAGTGAACGTATTTGGGGGAATATACGGTGTATGCAATTCATTAGAACGATATATAATCATTCGATTAAATTTCATTTCTGCTAGGTATATCATTTTAAATTCTTCGTTATCGTCCTGTACATAGTAGTTATATGCTTGTAAATCGGCTATATTGATTTGTGACATGTCAACCGTTTTTTCTCCTTTATAGGTGTAAAACGATGTTCCGCCTGTGCATTCTTCCGGAGTGTTTAAATAAATTCCTGAAGCCCAACGTCCAGAATTAATTCCGTCAATATGGGGAACTCTCGGAGGCATGTTTGAATTTTGCACATTTACTAAAAATGTTGCATGATCCATGCACTGCTGTATAAAGTCTAGTTGCACATTTTCCATATCTTCAGGGAATACATGATTGATTATTTCATTATATAGATGACCTAGATGACTAAAATAGTAAGTAGCTTCTACTCTGCTGCCCGGCAAACCATGTACTATTCTAGGATTAAATGTTGCTGGAATAGATTTACATAACTCTCTAACTTTATACGGATGTTTATAGAAGTTATCAACAATAATTAATTTGCTATCTTTACCAAATGATTCAACCTTTACTGATAGATTGTTACTGGATGAAAATAATTCAATTTCGTCTTCTAAACTATTAAATCTCATTAATACCAATTCTTTCTAGATTGTAAACGTTTTATATAATCAATGTGGCTTACACTTCTACTTACTCGTATTTCTTCAAGTTTTTTATTATGTAACAAAAAGTCTAAGGATTGTTTGTCTGTTAGACCATCAATTACTGGATTAACTTTATAGCCCATTTGTATTAACCAAGTTACCCAGTTACTACCACAAAACATATATCCTGTACCGGCTCTTGGTAGATCACCTGTAGTTTTTAATAATTGCGTCTCATAGTATTGTTGCATTTCAGATTTGACAAATGTATTTCTGACCCAATTCCAAAATTTAGTATCTTTTTCAGGTAATGCATAATGCATACTAACAAAGTCAATTGCATCTTCATAATAGTTTGACATTAAATTATTAAAATAATCTACAGTTGCCGGTGTATAAAACTTTGGGGTTATAGAAAACGCTAGATGTTCAACTCCTACAATTATCATAGCAAGTCCAGTACTCTCTAATGGTTCTATAAATCCTCCACTAAGTCCAATCGATACTACATTTTCATGCCACATATTAGTATTATAAAACGGAGTCCAATCAATCACTTTTAAATTATCGTTAGTGATTCTATTATCCCAATATTTTATAAAATATTCTTTTGCTTCTTCTATGTCAGTAATTGATCGATTAAATACAATACCAGAACCTATACGACTTTGTACAGGAATATTCCAAACCCATCCATGATCTACTTGTTCGGAAATTACATAAGGACGAAATTCTTTTTCAATGTTTTCATAAGGCACGTGTGCAGCAATTGCAGTATCACAAAATAATCTTCCTTCAAGAGTAACTTTATTTGGTTTATGATTTAGTATTGCATTAAACCCTGTACAATCAACATACAAGTCTGCAGTCACTTCTGTGTTGTCTTTTAATATTAGTTTTTCAATATTATGAGTTTCATTATTTCTTATTATATTAACAACTTCTGATTGTATACTTTTTACATTAGATCTATTGGCTAACTTTTTTTGTATATATTTTACTAATTTTCCTGCATCAATATGATATGCATATCCAGATAAATCATCAACATCGATCGAATTATGTTTAAGAGTTACAGAATGATATGCCTGAGCAGATTCATTAAAATCATATTCTTGATGTTTTGCCCAGGCATCGAACGTCGACGTAACTGGTGTATCTTTGATCCATTGAGATTGTGGAAAGAGAAAAGGATGCCAGACATCGGCTTCATTCTTTCCCCATCCTGGAAATAGTATTCCGCCTTTTACTGCGGCGTCAACTTCAAAAAACCATTCATCGATAGAAAATCCGCAGCGAGACATAATCTTATCAAAACTTAGTAATGTACCTTCACCAACACCAACTGGAGTTCCAATTTCTTTATCAATTATTGTTATATTTAAAAACGGCAAATCGTGTGATAATAATGCAGCCGTGATCCACGCACTAGAGCCGCCGCCAACAATCGCTATATTGTTAATTTCATTAATTTTACGCATATACTTCTATAAAACCTTTATTAAAATCAGTAGTTAAGTCAATTGGATTACCTGTAGACCAGGAATTAAAAAGTTTATCAGCAAGTATTTGATGATGCACTTGAGATAGATGATTAGGCCGAGGATCTCGACCATCGTGATTAGCTAAAAGTAAAGGTTCATCTGTTGGCTCTGTAAATTCACTTTTAGATATATCGTATAATGTACCTGTTACTCCGGGTACAAAATGATATCCAGGTAATATTAAAATTCTTAAATGACTTAAGGATTTTGCAACATGTTCTAATGCTAAAGTAAGTTGCAGATAACGTAACTCGTCGATCTCGTCTCGTTGTAAGTGTGTTATATATTGCGATACTGCCGTTAGTTCTTGTACCGTTATAAATTTTTCTATATTTTTCATATAGAAATTACCACAAGCTGGCTGGTCCTTAAAAAACCATTGCCTAGTTTGCTCAGTTAGCTGTATTATTACATAATCGCCTGATTTAAATTCCGGTGCATGCTTTAACAAGGCATCAAATATATAATCGTTACTTGCTCCCCATAGTGCATGATTAATATACTGAGTTAACTCTAATTTACGTGCTAATAGTTCTGGCCAAGTATTATATGTAATTTCAGCAGAGCAGTCTGCTGAAAAACTATCTCCAAAGACCCAAAGTTTATTAAGATCCATTTTTAATTTTAACTAAGATTTTAAGTTCTGGCATGTACAAGTATTCAATTTCACTATTAGTAAGTGTACGGAATGCATCATCTAACGTTTCGACTAATGGTTCGCCGCCTAGGTTGAAACTTGTGTTAAAGATAATTGGAATCTCAGTTTGTTTATAAAATTCGTTAATAATTTCATAATAAAACGGATTTTGATATTCTTTAACTGTTTGTATTCTGCAAGTTTCGTCAATATGTATGATGCTAGGAATTTTTTCAGCAACTCCCGGTTGGCAATTCATAGCATACATCATATGGGGCGATTCTTCCATACCTCGCATATCAAACCAGTCATGTGCGAATTCATGCATAATAGACCCGGCAAACGGACGGAAGTACTCGCGACGCTTGATACGGTTTACAAAATCTTTACCATCTTCAAATGTAGGATCAAACATTAAACTACGATTACCAAGAGCACGTGGACCTGCTTCTGCTCGTCCCTGGAATATTGCAACAATATTTTTCTTTCTCATAATATTTACTACTTCTGTAGGAGTAATATTATACACTTCTGCATTATATTTTTTTACTAGTAGCTCTACATCAGCGGTAGTATAGTTATAGTCTTGGCCTAAATATAAACTTTCACCAAAATTTCTCACAGTAGTATCATTAGTAATCATATAGTGCATTGCTATAGCTGCACCCATAGCAGTTCCGGCATCGCTTGATACTGGTTCAACATATAAGTTAATATTATCGTCTTTTAATGCCTCTAAGTAATGATAGTTAGCAACACAGTTTAACCCGTATCCGCCACTTACTACAACATTATTAATGCCAGTGTCACTAACAGCTTTTTTAATTAGCTCTACTACCATTTCTTGACTTTGGGTCTGAATAGCATAGGCCATATCTCTTCTTGATTGCAATAATGTTAGGTCATTGCCAGCTTGACCGTAGCCTTCGGGCGTTGCTAGACTATCAAATCTACCTTCATTTACTAATGCACCGTTTGGATATGTTGGAATTATTAAAGACTTGTCTGCAGACTTGTAACGTGCGGTTCCACTGTTATCGTGGAAGATTGGTGGAATAGAATCGTTAGGACGGCCATATGGAAATAGTCCCATAGTCTTCCCTGCTTCAATTGCATTAAATCCACAATATTGTGTTACTGCTTCATATGCTTTTACTATTCCTGCATAATCGTCAATAATGCACTCGTGGGTACCTGATTCGCCTTTAATACTTTCAGATTCCATATTAGGAATATATGCAGATAGCCACGGCCCATTGCCGCCAATATGGCGATAAATTGTTTTAAACTTTGCAGGATACTCGCAAGTAAAAATACTTTCTAATTCGAATCCTGTATTTGTTTCACCTTGTAATGTTAGATTTAAAAAAGTGCCAGCGCCATCAACTATGACAGCAACGGCCTTTTCAAATCCAGAACGATAAAACGCTGCGGCGGCATGTAGTTTATGATGCTGTTGCGAAAGATCTATAACTTGCGGATGGTCCATTATATTAATGTTTGGTCCTCGATCAATGAGCCCTAACTTTCTTGCTAGTCCAGTATAGACATTATCGCCAGTAAAATCAATTGATGGGGTCATTTTACTATCTAAAGGTTGTGTATGTGCAACTACTAGATAATCAATTTTATCTGTATAATCTAATATCTTAACCATGCCAGCGAGAGGTCCGCCGTCATATTTCATTCTACTAAATCGTTCTTCTTCTGTGTTAAAAACAATCTCGCCGTCTTTTAAAAGACATATACCACCGTTGTGGCCGCGTGTAATTCCTGCAATCCATAAACTCATGATTATTTTTTCCCTATTGGTTTAACTGTTGGTAGACTAGAAGCACCAGGAACCAACAGTGGTTTATTTGTATTATTTTGCAAATGCTCAACACCAGGTGGTGTAGACTGTGGCTTAGAACTAGATCTAGTTGATTTACCTAATCTTTTTCGAACACTGTTTACTACTTCCATAATTTGATCATTAGTCATTTCCATAGTTTCGTCGTTTAGTCTATCAAGCTCTTCATCGATGCTAATCCTAATAGGACTATATACACGTTTTCCGGCGCCGATATCTATAATGTCAAAATCTTTATCGTTTGGATATGATATATTCACTGGATATGTGCTACCTGTAACAACCGTTGCTGTTTTTTCTAATGCTTTTACTATGTGTTGGCCTAAGCTATCACACCCAACAAAGTGATCAGCAATTTGTATAACGCCTGCCCAAATTCTTAAATCTGGTATTTGTGGTTGTGCTATTGGATAAGTATTATCTTTATCATCTATTGTTAGAGGGAGCTCACTCATAGCAATAATACCATATTCTTTTTTAAGAATATTTATAATCTCAATTATATTATTCAGTTGAAAACTTCTTGATGTTGCATCGACAATGAAATCACCAATTGTTTCAGTTGATCTTCCAAACGGTTGTATAACTACAATTTTATCAAATCCTGTTACTGCCTTAACTTCTTCAATTACATTAGCAGCATTTACTATTTCCATTTTGTTTAAATAGATTTTAGGAGCTGATAGTTTTCTAATACCTTTATTATTGATACAAATATCAAATGCTTCAGTTAAACTGCATTGTTGATTATAGTATTCCCACACTCTGTATGGCTCAGGAGTTACACAATTGCGATCTTTAATAAAGTGTTCAAACAGCCCTTTATGCCAGTTGTCGTATGCTCGAGTATGTAGTGTAGGATGCCCTTTAAAGAAATCCATACCACCTTCGCATATAATAATAAAGTCGTCTTCCGGATTTTCTTTTTGATATTGTTCAAATGCCGGAATTGAACAAATTACCCTGCCGGCGCCACCGTTAATAAAAAATGCTGTCGATCGTTTCAAACTGTTTCTCCAATGTTAGTATCATTTTAACATAGTAATGATATAATTGCAAGATATTTATTAGGTCAAAAAAAATCACGCTTAGAGTCTGACTCTAGGCGTGATTATTAATTAAAATTTAGTTATAAAGTGTTTAGCCATTTCGTGGTGCAACTAAATCGTCTGGCGATTCTGGAAACATTTGTAGTGCAATCCAAGCAGGATTTTCGGCTAATGCTGTTGGGAGATCTCGTAGACGTTGACGATAAGTTTTCCATTCAGTAGCTAATGCTTCAGGCATGTCAAGTGCCAGTTGCGAATCCGAATGTTGTAATCGATATCCGCGTTCTTTTTTAACAAACTCCCAGTCTGGGTACTCAGTAAATTTGCCGCCAAAGGCACATTCTAATGGAGTTTTAATCTTAGCTGACGGAATATCATTTTCATCAACTGTTAGACTATGTCTGTCGTATATATCAGACGGTATTAACCAAGGTAGTACTTTGAAAATTGGATAGCCATCGACTGGTACACATAATGGATGTAATATCCAATCGTCTACGTCATTTTGACGATCTTCTACTTCATCAATTACAGGTGCTCTTAATTGAGCAATTAATGGATATTCAATACAATCTAGTTCAACATATCTACAGTTTAAGGGTAGCGGCCTTCCATCATTTTTTTCTTTTTCTGTAATAGGACCCATAGATTCTTGGTTAGTTACATTATCAATAATTAAATAGATTTTGTTTGGACCGTCATATGTAGTTTCTCTGGTTTTACCCTCAGTAAACGAATGGTCAACTAACCATTCGTTTGGTATGTTGTATGTGTAATCAACGGAAATCATCATTTGTTATTTCTCCTAGTTTCTAGTATTTATTTTAATAATATGTTATCTTGACGACACCTGAGCCGCCAGTGCCGCCTTGACCACAGCAATTGCTGCCGCAATAGCTTGTTTTGGCGCCTTGACCTCCTGATGCATACGGAACAGTCCAACAACCGCAACGCATCCAACAAAGGTTAGTAAATTGATCAACAGTGCCTGTGCCTATACCCATAATAGTACCTGTTGAATATGAATTGTGTTTCCAACAGTGACACGCATCACCTGGATACATATACGACCCAGCTGCTCCCCAAGGGCCAGCGTGAGTAAAGTTTGCCATGTCGCCGCCGGACTCGCCAGCTTGTCTACATGCATCCATAGCTGAGAAACACGAGTCAGTCCAACTAGAGTTAGCACAGCCAGCGCTGCCGCCGCACGCACAGAAGTTACTTAAATTATATCCATTTACATAACTTGTACAGCCATTACAACCACTACACTCTATACTTAAACACGGGTATACACCGCCTGCACATACCGTATATGTACATCCGGGTGCCGAGGTAATTGACTTAGTATTATAAGTGCCGCCGCCTGCGCCCATATAGTGTTGACATCTTTGGTTTACACAAGCGCCGTGGCCATTGCCACCCGCACCCCATAATTCAAATTTTAACTGTTTAATATTTGCAGGCACAGTCCATAGGCAACAACAGCCCACAGTACATTGACTAATATTTCCACGAATCCATTGTATTCCAAATGCTGTTCGTACATCGGCCGCAAGTCTGGGATTATCAATTGATCCTGCATCTATATTAGCACTAGTAATTGATGTTGACTTGTAACTTGAGTAATTTGCCATTAGTTATTCCTTAAAAATACGTTATCTTAACTAGGCCACTTCCGCCAGTGCCGCCTTGGCCGCAACAACCGCTGCCGCAATATGTTGACATAGCTCCTTGTCCGCCGTTACCAAACGGAACAGTCCAACAACCGCAGCGCATCCAACACTCTCTCATTTGCTGTACAACTGTTGTATCAATTCCAACAGCCGACCCCGGATAAGTTTCTTGGTTGTGACAGTGACAAAATACGTTAGCAGTGGACCAACCAGTAGTCATAGGTGTTTGATAAAAGTCGCCGCCGCCATCACCTGCATTATTACAAAACGGTAATGTACCATAACACGCAGTATTCCAGTCGCCGTTTGCACAGCCAGCTATTCCGCCGCATGCACAGAAGTTACTTAAATTATATCCATTTACATAACTTGTACAGCCATTACATGCTGTACATTCAATACTTAAACACGGGTATACACCTGCAGCACATACACTATATGTACATCCAGGAGCTGTTGCAACAGTTTTTATGTTATATGACCCACCGGATGCTGCGCTGTAATGTTGACATCTTTGGTTTACACAGGCACCGTGGCCATTGCCACCTGCACCCCATAATTCAAAACTAACTTTTCTTACATATGCAGGCACAATCCATGCGCAACAACATCCTAGAGTACACTGACCGCCACTTCCATATATCCATTTAACTCCGAAGTTTTTTGCCGCATCGGCTGCGAAACTATCATCAGTTAATGATCCGTCTACAATTTCATTTGCAGTTATCTGTTTGTAACTTGAATAAGTTGCCATTTCTAATCTCCGATCATTGATATGTTATCTTAACTACGCCACCGCCGCCGGTGCCGCCTTGGCCGCAACAACCACTGCCGCAATATGACGACATAGCTCCTTGTCCGCCATGTCCGTAGGGCGCAATCCAGCAGCCACAACGCATCCAGCAAACTTGAATAGTCTGACTTATATCGCCGCCTAAAAACGGTGCTGACGTTGGTCTAGTGTTAGTACAATGGCAGTGACAGTTAAACGCACTGCCCCATGACCCACCATGATTCATAAATCCAAAGTCGCCGCCGTTGTTACCAGGAGCTAGACAGCAGGAATGCTCTGAGAAACAAGGATTTAAGAAGTTAGTTTCTGCTCTTCCTGTGCAGCCACCAATTGCACAGAAGTTACTTAAATTATATCCAGTTACATAACTTGTACATCCACCACATGCAGTACATTCAATACTTAAACATGGATACACACCTGCAGCACACACACTATATTGGCAACCAGGATTAGTATTGATCATTACAGAGTTAAAAGCGCCGCCTTGCGCTCCTTGGTAATGATGACATCTATTGCAAGAACAAGCACCGTGGCCATTGCCACCTGCACCCCATATTTCCCAATGAACCTTTTTAACGCCTGTCGGAACAGTCCATAAGCAGCAACAGCCCGGACTACATCTATCGCCTATACCAACTACCCATTTTGTAGTAAGCTCGTGCCTAGCATCAGCATTTAACTTAGCATTTGTTACTATACCTGCTGGGATTTGATCTGCTCTAACTTGTTTGTAGCTTGAATAATTTGCCATATTTTATTTAATTCCCATTAGATAGAGAAGATTCTCCAACCATATGTTGCACCTGAATATATTAATTCAAACGCTGCTGATTCTGAGTTAACAACCATATTAGCAGCATCGCCTTGAATTAGTTGCCCGTTTCTCGCTATAGTCAGTGCATTAGTATCAAATGTTTTTGCAGCATCTAAAAATCTAACACTGTTACCAACAGCCGGACCGCTTGGTAACGTTGCTGTCACTGCACCTCCGGATGTTACTACAAAATATCCTCTACTTGCAGATGCTGTAAAACTAGCTGACTGAGTACTATAAACAAATGGTACCGGTACTGACCACGATGTAACACCGCCTGAAGTTGATGTAAGTACAAGATCATTAGATACTGCTACTGCACTAGGTAATGTAATTGTATATGTTGTTGTTGCACTTGCCGCTTGCAATGCTACATATTGACCACCTGTTGTGTCTTGCAATCTAAGATCGCCTTGACCAGCAGTAACCGATAAGTCACCGCTTATAGTAGTTGCCCCAGTGACAGCCAGTCCACCGCCAAGGGTTGTTTGTCCGGTTCCAACAGTAAATGTGCTTGTTCCGGCAACTGACGTGTTACCGCTAAATGATGCAGTTGTTCCCACAACTGGGCCACCTGAAATGTTATATAGTAAGTAGTCTGTGCCATTCGATGCTAAGTTAGCAAAGCTACCTGCAGGCATCGCATATGTCGTTGCATCTGCTCCAGCAGTTCTAATAGTACCTGCGGGAGTTGTTAATGTTACTACACCAGATGTGTTATTAAAAAACGACTGGTCTGCTCCAGGAAATAAAGTAGGATTTGGTAATGTTATTGTATACGGTGCTGTGCCGGTCAATGTAGTAAATAACCCGACATTCGGCGAGGCAATACTAGCTGTACCTGTCTGGACTGTTACGGGGTATGTGGTATTATATCTTGCCATGTTATCTCACCTTATGTTATTGATGTTTCTATACCGTATACTGTAGCAGCAATTACTGCGTTAGTTCCTGCTACTGCTACTATATTTAAGCCTGCTTGTAAAACTAGTCCAGTTCTTTCAAACACTCCTTTAGCTGTAATAATTGTATCATATTCGATATATTCAGCTAATCCTGGGGATGCAGCATTAGTACTTAGTGCTAATCGCAAAGTCACTGATGCTGTTGAGGTGTTTGTGAACGATATGCTACAAACAGTATATGTTGATACTGGAACAGTATAAACAAGTGTGTTTGTATTCAAAGCGTTACCAACTAATAGTGGTGTTCCTAATCTTCCTGATGCCATTTTTTATTTCTCCGTTATCGTTGCATAAAGAATGCAAGTGCAACTGGTGTACCAGTAATTCCACCTGTAAAGTTCATTCTTGATGTTATGTTGATTCCTGCTCCTGTAGTAGTACTTATCGAATTTCCTGCAATATACACAATACCTGAGGTAAGCGTATTTACGTTCAACGAACTCTGACCACCACCAATTTGTGCAGTAATATATGCTCTAATTGCTCTTTGTGTTGGAACAATATTATCACTATCAGCTGTAAAGAA
>TARA_B110000971_G_scaffold218535_1_pt1 | contig 15227 bp, 19 predicted proteins | sample TARA_B110000971 | Tara Oceans TARA_B110000971 (sample SAMEA4397842) | marine metagenome | biome: Polar Biome; feature: [SRF] surface water layer (ENVO:00010504); material: water (ENVO:00002006), including particulate matter (ENVO:01000060) such as... | depth 5 m | reverse complement strand
CCCGTGAAAGGGTCAACGATAATAAGTAAAGAGTATATTACAAAAATGTATGAGTTATCAACTAGAAATAGTTTTAAATTCTTAAGCTATGATACATTTTTATTTAAGTCTATAAAACCCCTTTAAATTTGAATTATTTAAAAAAACATTATATATATATAATATTAAATGAACCCTACATACATTAGTGAACAATTACTCACTACAAATCTATTTGTGAATGCAAGTCAGGTTAATAAAAATATAGATGATGTAATTAAAAACAATTTGAAGGAACAACTAGAAGGGTTGTGTTACGAAGATGGTTATATCGTAAAAGATTCTGTTAAAATTATTAGTAAAAGTATGGGTAAAATTGTTGTGAATGATAATGTGAGTTCGGTGTCCTATTCTATTAAGTATCGTGCTAAGGTTATTTCACCCACAGAAGGTGATATAATTGAATCATATGTATCAAATATTAATAAAATGGGTATTGTATCATATATTAAATTGTCAGACGGCGATTCTTCTGAGGAAAGTCCTATGGTCATAATGGTTCCCAAAGATTATTTTGATATGAGTATCCATCATTTAGATGATATTAATATCGGTCAAAAACTAACTGTTTTAGTAGTCGGATCTAGAATAAAATATCGCTCTGAAAAGATTCAGATAATCGCAAAACTGAATGAATAAAGTAAGTTATATATCTTATATAAATATCACGATTAATACTACTACTACTATAAATATTTTTTATGAATAACGAAAGTATGGATTGTGAATTAAAAAAAAAATATATATGTGAGAATATTATAAAAATAGATAACCATAAGGATTATTTAGATATCGTGACATTCCATAATTCACCACATACTAGTAATTCAAATGGTATTTTCGTAAATCTTACGACCCTTAAACCAGATGTGATTGATAAACTATATTATAAATTAAAAAATGAAATTGAAGATACCTCATTTAGTATAAATATTATTGAGAAACAGGTCATTGAGGATGAGATATCAGAGTTATTCAAAGAAAATACAAATTATGATATTAGAGAAACTTATGATATTATAAAAATAGATGATTTTACAGAAAATGAACGATTGATTATTAGTATGTCAAAAAAATATAAAATTTGATTATTATTTAAGATATCATCAAATATAATATTATAATATGGAGTTGATTAAAGAATACAAAAATGTTCATAATGACTATACTAAAAAAATACGGGTTACAAAATACACTGAGGGTGAAAACATTACGCGCGAAGTAGAGGGTGTAAAAGATATTTGTGAAATCATCATATCACAAAATGATCAAGAGTATGATACGGTTCAAAAAACACAACGGAAGAACTATATCATTAAAAAGAAATTGGAAATTGCAGATGCAGTTGAGAAAAATGAAAAGTTTACTAAGTCATTTAATCCCAAACTCATCCAGAGAGGACTACAAAATAATAATCATATTTCATCAATCCTTTATATGAATGAATTGTATAAAGTGAATACTGTAATCTATAATACTATTACTAATAAGTTCTATAAGACAAGTTTCATGGATTACCCAATACTATTTTGCGAATATAAAAATAATTCGTGGCATCATCTAGAAGATGTAAAGGTTGACGAAAATACAAAATATCACCCAATTAGTGAGATTCCCGATATTCTCACACACGATACAACTATGATGATTTTCAAATCAAATATGGAATCCATCTCAAAATATAAGATAAAAGACCTAGAAATTATGTGTAGTGAAAATGATCTAGAAACTACTCGTAATGGTAAAAAGAAGCTTAAAAAAGAACTATATGATGAACTATCCCTTCACTATATCAAGTCATAGAATACTTTATAATCCCCTTCTCTCAGTCAAGTATTTGGGAGTTGTTAATTTTCTTTTTATATTTTTTTTAAAATTTGAATAAATCATTATTTAAAAAAAAAAATACTCACTATATAATAATGAAAATGTTTGATAAAAACATAGAAGAAGTTTTAGAATATTTAAAACTCCCACTTGTTAATAATGAAAATGAATTGGAACTTATATTTGGTGCCACACCTTATAAGAATCCAATAGATAAAGGTGTTTTCATGCGTGTCCTAGATGAATGTAGAAATACCTATGAGAAATCTTCTGAGATAATTGATTTAGATATAACGACCGAATTCCGTGGGAAACCTGGGAATGTGAGAGCATCTATTCATGGTATAGATGATATTAAGAAATACTGTAAAGAGGGTAATTTGAAGGATATTGGTAGCGTGGACTATATGCAAAAAAGATTCTTAAAAGATAAACCGGGTGTAAAGGATGAAGATTATAACGTCCGTTTAAAAGTAAAGACTGAAAACATGCTCGATAGTTCTCATTACTTTGTAAAATCATTCAATGAAAATTATGAAGACAAAGGGAAACATTACCGTTATAAAAAGAGATTTAGTTTTCTAACAGGTGATAAATTATTTCGTATTGATTTAACGATCCTTAAATCAACTAAATATTTTAAAGGTAAATATGATTTTAAGAAATCTTTCAAAAAAGCAAACATACTAAGTAATGCTGAAACATATGAAGTAGAAATAGAGTATGTTGGTTGGGAAAAGAGGGGGACAAGTGGGATTTCTGCAATTGATGAACTATATAAGAATTATATGGATGGAAATGAAGTATACTATCCAACGATGAGAAAGGGTAATATATATGACCCTCTCAATCTGGGTATTAATACAGAATTATTTGAAGGATCGGGTGATGTAACTGATGAAGATGACCAATACGAATATGGTGATAGTCCTAGATATGATGGTGATGAAAACCCTAGATTATTTATGAATTTTTCCGATTCATCTAAAAAATATTCATATGATGAGTATCGTTCACTCATAGGTAAATCTACTATGATAAAAAAGGAATATTTTATAGAAAATAGTATTGATATGAAAGTTTTCAATACACTAATGGAATACTCTAAGAGGAATATATTTCACGCGGTCATTTCAGATATTAGTGAAGAAATTGATGAGAAAACGAATAAGTTTATTAAAGCAACTTCAAAAGTATCATTATATCCCCCTATCGGTAACACCAGATATCTAGATGTTCCATTGGAATATTTGGTGGGAGGATACTTTTCAATTACAGAAGATAAAATAACCACATTGGGTGAAAAGCCCAAACCATATGAAGTTGATGACCCGGTTACTACACTCGTAAATGATAAAGTCTCTCAGGGCGATTCAAATGTTGATTGGGGGGGACTCGGGGAAGGTCTTAATAAAGATAAAAATACAGAAACAAAATTATTAACTAAGCTATTTGAAACCCTTGAAGAAACGGTTAATCATCTATCACTAATAATCTACGATACAACTGAATTATTATCCTTCAAACTGAAGGAAGATATTATCTTTGAATATCGTAAATTGACGAAACAAAAGGCGAAATACTTTACATTTGTTGGTCCTCAACCAGTTACTCTAAATAAGGAGGGGCTCGATATTAATAATCCTGGATCAATACTTGTTGATTTCGCAGTTACTGAAAAGGCTGACGGTGAAAGGTACGAGTTATTTATCATAAATGGGTCAGGTTACTTCATAAATTCTAAGAAAGAAGTAATTGATAGTGGGTGTTCATTTGGTAATATTGAAGGTAAGTGGATCCTTGATGGTGAATATATTACCAAAGATAAGTTTAATGAACCGATCAGACTCTTTATGATATTTGATGTCTATTGGTGCGATATAAAGGGGAGTGGTATTCCAATTGAAGCACATACACTACCATTTATTACTAGAAATCCAGATGATAACCGATCTAGGAAATATATTCTAGAAAGGTTCATGGAGAAGGTAGAAATGACATCCAAGAAAATACTTCCTAAATGGGGTCCTTCAAGTGGTGGAGAATGTCCGACAGAAATCCGCTTGAAAACATACGAGTTTGGTTATCAAAGTTCATCAATTGACGAAAAAATGGACGCTAAAAATATCGGAAAAGATAAATATATACAGATATTCAAATCATCGCGTCTTATCCTTAAGAAGGATAAGGAAGGTCACTTCCCCTATAGAATAGATGGACTTATTTATCTCCCAACAAGATTATCTATCCGAGGATCCGTTGAAAATGTCAACTCCATCAAAGTATCAGGGACTTGGGATTATAACTATAAATGGAAAGAATCAAAAGAAAACACAATTGATTTTCAAGTAAAAGTGAAGACGGATATAAATAAAGGTGAAATAAAAGAAATAATACAAAATTATGTTAATAAGGATGCTAATGGAGGCATAGGTAAACGCCTGGTAGAAGAGTATAAAACACTAGAGCTTTATGTTGGTTATAAAGAAATTGATGATAAAAATATTAAATATTGTATGAAAGTTATGGATACTTTTGAGAGATCAAAAACCACAATTCAAAAATTCAACCTTCATTCCGACGAAGATGAAAAATATAATGAAACAAATATCCCATTGGTCAATGGGAAAATGTTATGTGATAATTTTGAAAAATCAGAAATCAGAGACGGTGACCTTGTTGAAATGAGATTTAATCCCCTTGCAGAAAATGGAATGATTTGGGAACCGATACGCGTTCGGAAAGATAAACTTAAACCACAATACTTTCTACCCGCAAATAATATATGGAAAACGATAAAAGATCCTATTACAGAAGATATGATTACTGGTGGGAAAATAATTAAAGGAGACATATCCATCGTGGATAGTGGTGAATATTATATTAACCGATCAGACGACTTATTAATTGATTCATTCCCCCTTAGAAGATTCCATAACTATATAAAATCAAGATTGATTTCAGGGGTCTGTTCATCGGTTAAAGGAAGACTGAAAGTTATGGACCTTTCTATCGGGAGGGGTGGTGATATTCAGAAATATTTAGAATCGCAGAATGTATCTTTCCTATTTGGGATTGATATATCTTCTAATGTGAATGAGGCATGTAGAAGATTTTATACCATTAATAATAAAGACTGCAAACCGGTTATTGTAAGAGGTAATACAAGTAAGAATATAAAGAATCTAGAATACTCTGATGTGAAAGAATCTACGAAAGAAGATAAGGAACATTGTGAGATAATGACTAATATCGTTTATGGTAAAGAAGCACCCATACCTAAGAAATATATGGAAATCAGAAATAAATACTTTGGAATAGCTTCCGATGGATTTGATATCATCAGTTCTCAATTTTCAATGCACTACTACTTTGAATCAAATAGGACATTTGAAGGATTTATTAGAAATTTAAAAGAGAATGTTAAAAAGGGAGGATATTTCATAGGGACCTGCTATGATGGTCAAAAAATATTTGACCATTTCAAAAAACTAGAACTGACTCATAAAAGAGAAGAGGAGGAGATCTCAGAAGACATTTCTTCAGAAGAAAGTTCTGAAGACGAAAGTGTCGGAGAAGAGACTTCCACACCAACTGCTAAAGATGGGGCAGATAAAGTTGTCTTTAAAGATATAAATGGTAATGTTGTATACAAGATAGAAAAGAAATATCAGATTGATAATTTTGATTATATTGCAGGAGATGAAGGAAGGATGTTTGGTCAGGTGATAGATGTATACATGGACTCAATCGGTCAAACAATCCCAGAATACCTTGTGAACTTCGAATATTTCGTAAAGGTTATGAATGACAATGGGTTTAAACCAGTCGTTCCAACATCGGTTAACCGGAAGTTCTCATCCATATTTAAGAAAGATAATTTTAACAATCAAAATATAGGAGAATTCAAGAAAATTATTAATAAGATCCCCGAAATAGATAAAACAGATCAGGACTTTAGTGGTAAGTATTCTCCTGCGAAAGATATGTATACTAGTTATTCTGTAAATCCTATGGAAGTTTTGAGTTCTTTCAATAACTACTTCGTATTTAAGAAAATGGAATAAATTTGATAAATATTGTTAATTACTATTATAATGAACCAAATTCACGGCTGGTATTCTTTAGAAGCATATCTCCGTGGTGAAGAAGAACATATATATATAAACGACGATAATCAAGAGACACTATGTACAATTGTGTCTAAGGAAAAAGGCTGTCCTTACGGAGATACTTCACCCTATAGAAAAGACGCGATATATACAGGGGAATTAAGATACTTCGTAAAGAGTATTAATGAAAGTAGGAAAAAATAGTTGTCATATTTGCTTAGATGAAAAAGTTTACATAGTTAGTAATAATAGATCGCGATGTGATAATAATAAATGTAGTGCTTATATCTGTAATATCTGTTGGAACGACTTAATCAGAACAGATATTAACCATTGTCCTATTTGTAGAAACGATATTGATACCGATATAGTAGCTACCTTGTTTAATTACTCATCCTTTAAATTACTAATATTACATAGTTCCAGTATAATAATTGGATTTATAACAATTACATCTTGCTATCTAATATACGGGAATAGTATGAGTGAGTATTCAAATGTAATAAATGAGTTAACTAATTCTCAGATGGTTGTATTCATGATTTTGATAAATATTGTTGGTATGATACTTATGGGTTTCGTAATTTCACTTTACCTTAAATGTATGAGAGGGTAGTATACTCTCGCTCCACCAGGGACAGTTTGGTATTTGCGTTTATGATTTTTTTGTTAAACTATAATAATAACTACTTAAAATAAAGGTCACTTTAAAATGTATGAAAAACTATATTATAAATGGTGAACACGATAGATATTTTGAATTGAAGGATGATTTTGAAGAAATAGAATATGACAAGAAAGAAGAACTAATGAGAATAAAATGTGAAATAGACAAAATACCTTCGAAAAAATGGGAAAGGGCCAAAAAAAAAGTTAATAAATACGAGTATATATACACATCTTCAAGGAAGAATCGGAATGTATGTAGTATTGTTCCCGTCAGCAGATCATACTTTAAAATATATGAGATTCTAAAGGATATTGTCATATTAGACGGTGAAGGTATTGCAGGGTGTATCGCAGAAGGTCCCGGGGGATTTATTCATTGTATCAATGATACAACAAATATTAAAGTTCATGGTATAACTTTAATATCTGAAACAGATAAAAACATACCTTTCTGGAATCAACAGATTATAAATCATGAAAAAAATAAACTATCATATGGAAACGATAACACGGGTGATATCTATAAATTAGATAATACACACGATTTTATAAACTCATTTGGTGATAAATCATGTGACCTCGTCACCGCAGATGGAGGGTTTGATTATTCTAGTAATTATAATTCACAAGAATCAGATTCCTACAGACTTCTTTTTTCAGAGATATATATAGCACTGAACATACAAAAACAAGGAGGATCATTCCTAATAAAATTCTTTGATATATTCAACTATAAGACAATACAACTTATATACATACTTTTTATATCCTATCAAAAAATAAACCTTTTCAAACCGACTACAAGTCGTCTATCAAACTCCGAAAAATATATAGTATGTGAAGGTTTCACCGGTTTTAGTAGAGATATAATAAATGCTATGTCTGAAAAATATAATGGCGATATTATTATAGATGTTCCAGTTACATTTATAAAAGAAATATTAAAATATAATGATAGTTTTGTAGATACACAAATTAAAACAATTAGAGAAATTATATCAAATATAGGAGTTGAGAATGATATTAAACCATCAAGCGCTCAAATAATAAATGCACGAGAATGGTGTCTGAAATATGATTTACCGATAAATGAACATTGTATTTATAACGCATAACTTGTTTTCATATTTTTAATATCTAAGGGTGTAGAATCATTGTTATATCCATCCCTGAATTCACCCGCGTCACCAGGAGTTGGCTCACCCCATACATTATATGAATTCCCATTGAATGAGAATGTTTCATCGGATAATTTGTTTGTATTCATATCTTTATCATCACCAATACTTAATAAGACGGGGTTTGATTCGGGATTTTCTATCAGTTTTGGAGGGATATTCTGAAGTTTATCATTGAACTGACAATTCAATACACCATTCTCCAATAAACATTTTTCCGGTATTATATCTTTTGATTTATACGATGTTACATCGACATATTCATTATTCTTATTAAAAAACCTACCTATATCTGTTTTTTCGTTTCTTATATCGGCGGTATAGTGTTTTGTGTTTTTTGATATATTTTCATCGGTCCATGCTTTATTATAGTCTGAATTTAATGGTTGTCCCTCCGATGTAGCTTCTTCGTTTCCATCCATATTGTTTTTTAATACTATAGTTTTCTCTTTTTGATAATATTTATTGAATAAATAAATAATACCAAGTAACAAAATTATATATATATATACTTTGTCCATCTATATATTATATTAATAAATTAATTATAAAAGTAAGATTATTAATGACCTCCCGCTGACCCCTTAGTTAGAGGGGACACATAACTTAAACACCGATTGATGTCTTCTGTGATGCATATGATATGTGAACAAGATCCAATAATACCATTGTTCACCATACAAGTATTACACCCATCATACCATATATCACAATTTATCGGTACATTGTCATGATTTATATTCTGAGGGGATATTAAATCAAAAACGATTCCATTTTCATTCCATGTATTTCCACTGTGCTTCGTTTTTCCCTGAACATTCACAATCATGGACGGATTACTATTTTCCACAACAGTTATTTGACCAATTAAATATTCGCGACCTTGAACAATGGTTTCTTCGGGATCCATAACAAACACCCCTCCATTAGTTATATCCAAATCATGGTTTTCGTCCCATTTATTAAAATCTATACCAATTGAACTCAATTTATTATTAAGATTCCCATTTGAAATTCCAATTGTGAGCCAAGAATCATACATTACATTTGGATATGATTCTAAAAAGAATGGATTTACACCACCAATATTACTCCCATAATTTATAGATGTTTGGTATGCCCTGGGTAAAAATATATTATTACCATATTCATCTCCGTATAGCGCGTATAAATTAGTCACATCCGCACTGGGTTTTATAACGACTGATATTCTAAATGTCGTATATCCATCTATACCACCCTGATTACAGTTTGTTACCTCTGTTATTTTTGGACAAATATACTGATAACCCGAACACGATGGTTGCTCTAGGATACAGTCTATACCCGTAATTGGTGGTGGTAGAGACTGTATACACTGACATAATTGACACCCGCTTACATCAACCATATGTCCATATTGACAATAGTTACCACATGAGAGACTCGGGCATATATTATATATATCACCAACATTACTACATGGAACACTGCAATCAATATTCGCAAAAGCGCTCTCACCCGAGGAGGCTGACATACCCCGAAGAGTCAAACAATCATTACACTGTCTCAGGTCTCCTCCATTTACTACATCTAGAAGATTGCTTAGTATAGTGAATATACATAACTTCATCATTTATTCTATAGTTAGATTTATATTCTTAAACCATTACTTGATATCATTTCAAATGTATAATAGTCATCATATTGTTTTAACCGTATGCTAGAGTCGTTATTTTCATATAAATGATATTCTTCTTCAATATCTGAATTATGGAAACTAAAAGCAGGACAATTAATAACCTCGTATTCCCGTATGATATAACCATCTCTTACATTGATAGTTATATCATTTTCATACTTGAAGGACTGTCCTTCACTATTAATTTTTATAACAACATTATTCAAAAAATATACCTTTTCTACATACTTAAAATGTAGATTGTGTTCTGTTACTGTTTTATCTAATCCGTTTAATGGGAGACGTATGTCATAACTATTTTCAGTTCTGTTAGAAAATTTTATGAAAGAAAACATAATATTAATTATCATTTAAGTATTATTTATAAGTAGTTAACCAAATGTATTTTCACTAGTATACACTATATATAGGAATCCATCCTCGTCTTTGTGGAGATCATATAAATCAGATATAATTGTTGCACTACCACCCAATTGTCCATTAACTGTAACAAATAATGCCTGATTAGCATCTAGTTTTATCCTCCGACGAATAATATATACAAATTGTCCAAGGTTCATATCTTTAGGAACAAGGTATTTGCTTTTATCTATTTCAGGTAGTTTAGATTCTTTATACCTTTCAACGATTATAGGGATCCGATCCTTATATTTCTGTTTGATATTCGTAGATTCTATTAACCGCCTACTATATTCGTTTTTTTTCTTAAACTCCATATAATTTAAGAAATATTTTTTTTTCATTATTTGATAGTATATATTTAAGGATTATTTCATTATTTAATATTAAATAAGCATGAAATTAATTAGAATTAATTATGATGGTAGTATGAATGATATTTCCATTCATAATAAACTTACAAAAAAAAATATAGCTAAATTATTAAATAAGAATAGTGTATCCCGTGGGGAAGGTGATCTAAAAGAACTATATAGATGGAAGGTTGAAAATGGTAATTCAGATATTTCATGCTATGGTTGGTGTGATGGGACCGCTGGATTTGAGAATAAACATGATTTAGCACCATCCGGTATGAGTGATTTTATTGATGATGATGATAGTTCCGATACAAAAATACTTTTTGGAGATATATTCATTACCCTTTCATCAAAGGGGGTTTTTAAGGATATAGATGTATCTAATTATGCAAATTATTATGAAGTATTATTTGAGGGGTTTGACGACTGTAATACAAGCGATGATGAATTATCGGAAGAAGAAGATTGTAACGACGATGATAATGGGTTCATTGATGATGAACATGTTGATAATTCAGATGACAGTAGTTATACAAATTCCGTAGAAGAACTCGATCTAGATGACAATAATTATACAGACGATGATAGCGAATATAATGAAGAATGTGAGGGTGAAGATGACAGTGATGGGATTGATGATAGTGGTGAGATTGATGATAGCGAATAAATATATTTAAAATTTGATTAATAGTTAGATTAATAAACAAAAGATATATATGGTAGTCAGTTTCTCTAATAGGGATGATTCTAAAAGAAACTTAATGGTTAAATTCATTGATGTAGTTATTAATGATATTGTAGTTTCTCGTAAAATAGAAAAAGGTATCTATAACTATGTAATTGGAGTTGCTAAGGATAAAAATATCCAACGGTCATGGGATAACACCATGTTTATAAACCTTTATAATTCTAAGATTTTATCAGTTTATTCAAACATTGATAAAAACAGTTATATTAAAAATACTAAATTAGTTGAAAATATTAAAAGTGGGAACATTGATCCAGAAAAAGTTGGTTTTCTAAGTGTATATGATACCTTTCCCGACAATTGGAAAGAGTTACTAAATATTAAGTCGAAAAGGGATAAAATTAAATATGAACTAAAACCAGAAGCAATGACGAACCTTTTTAAGTGTCGCAAATGTGGTAGTCGTGAAACATCTTATTATGAAGTTCAAACACGGTCTGCTGATGAACCAATGACACAATTCATAACATGCCTTTCATGTAGTAATCGCTGGAAGCAGTAACCTATACATTATCTATACCAATTCCATCTGATACCCGTTTAATAGTGCATACATCCCCCGAACAATCTTGTTCATATTTTGTTTTGGGAATTATCATTTTATAGCAACTACTACACGAAAAAGTTTCATCATATTCAGCCTGGGTTTCTTTCATAATTTCTTCAGCGTTATTTATTAACATCTGTCTGTATGTATAACTATTCATACCATTGGATGATAATAAGTTAGTTACACAACTTGAATTATAGTTCGTGACAAATCTACCATCCGACATTCTTGCAGGAAATTCTTTGACGTTATCCATTTATATATTAATAATATATTTTATTTACTGATAATCCATAATACGGTTTATAAGTGTTGTTTTGTTCCCGGATGATTGAAGCCCCAAATTCTTACACACCGTTTTAAGGTCATTTACTGAAAATGATTCGTCTACAACTATTTTATTTTTTGAAAAATCATCCTCTTCACTTATTCCTTTAAGATCAATTTCATCACCTTCATCGTCTTCATCGTCTTCATTGTCTTCATCGTCTTCATCGTCTTCAACAACTTCTTCAATAACTTCTTCAATAACTTCTTCAATAACTTCTTCAATATTCCCAATATCATGGTCTCCAACTTCTTCAATAAGTCCATCATCATCTTCTTCAATATCACGGTTACCTTCATTCATCTCCTCATAAATCATAACTGAAGGATCATATCCCTCCTCCATGAAGGGTTGTCCCCGACCGTCTTCTTCTTCATCAACTTCTTCAGTATACTCTTCTTTTCTATTAAGTGTATTAATGATATAGTCTTTTTCATTGTTCATTTGCCATTCTTCAACACGCATATTTTTTATGGGGAAATTCCCTTGTACTTCTTCTCCAACTCTAAGTCCATCACTTGGTGATGTGGGGTGTGTAATAGGATATACAGTATCCTCTTTTGGGGGTGTATCTCTATCGTCGCTCGGTCCTTTAGTATTTATGCTTTGATTTGTTTTTTCTTTATCTTCGTTTTTTGTATTTAAATACTCTATCACTTTTACCCTTTCAGTTAATTTTTTAAGTTCAAGGTATCCGAGAACGACGATTGCTATAACTAAGAGAGTTAAAAAAATCACCGGTAGATTAGTTTCTAATTTTAATTGCATTATTATTAGTTAATGTAAAATAAACTTATAAAATAAACTTAAAAAAATTTTATTTTTATATATAAATGGACAATCTTCTTTATAAATTCGATGATGAAATTAAACCAATGATATTTGATATTCTTAGACTATTAACAATGCAAATAATCACCCAATTCCTTATCTCTATGAATAGTTCTACTTCGTCATTCTTTACAGTAGAGTTTGTCCAAGTTACTTTATTTCTCATCCTTTCACTGATGGTCTTTTGGATGGTTGTTTATAAATTCCTTAAGAAAAATGAGACAATTGAAAAGTATGAGAAATACATGAAATAAATATTAAAGATATATTAAAAAAAGACAGTATAATGGGGGATGAAAACTCTGACAATAATGAGATTATAATGGTTGTTGTGGACAAGGAAAAACCGAAGGAAAAACCTAAGAAAAAAAGAGGACGGAAACCAAAGAAACCCGTGCCTAATGTTGAAAACAATACTACTAAACTATCTAATAATATGGTGATTAAATTAAATCATATTAATGAAGAAACTACCACCGTATTACCTTTTTCGGATGATACATTCTTCTCCAATGAAGGAGGGGGGTGTGGGTCACTTTGCTGGAATTGTTGTCATTCTTTTGAAGAAATGGTATATGGTTTACCATTAAAATATATATCAGGTATATTCTACACATATGGTGATTTCTGTTCCTTGGAATGTGCTGCTAGGTATGCCCTAGAATATTTTGATAATTATCATGAGATTATATCATTGGTTAATTTATATAATAACATTACAAATGAAACTACTGACAAAGTAATTTCTCTGGCACCTAATAAATTACTCCTTAAAACTTTTGGTGGAACTATGGAAATAGATGAATATAGGGGTGGTTTTTCGGATAAAAATATTCATGATATTAAAATACCACCAATACTCCCTATAAAACATACAATAGATACACACGAAATAAATAGTGGGCATAACAAGGCAAATCTAAAATTATATCGTAAAAAACCTCTTCCATCTGAAAAAAAGAGTATTACAAATTCCATGAATCTTATGATAAATTTATAGAGTAATATGTGGATAAAAATATAATTGAATACTATTCATTATTACGATAGAGTTTACAAATACCGCGGAGGGAAGAATAGAATCATCTACATTGTTGATATATTCAACTAGAAATCCATTCATTTCATTTGGTGATATCTTTCCACTTCTTTTCTGTAGTAGCTTCAGTCTACCTTCACTTTTTCCGCTTATTTTATATATCTGAAGATATATAAATGCATATACATTTTTTAATTTAAATGTATCAATCGTATTCAACAGATCATAATACTTACTTACCTTAATATTATGACCTTTTGAAAATTTTAAGAAGTCATATACTGAATCCTCTTTTATACCTCTTACTATTAAATGATTTGGTTCTATATTTAATACAGATGTCATTACTAGGGGTCTTCATTATTAATAAAAAAATCAAACTTAAAAAAAGTCGGCATTATACTTATTCCTATCATCCCGTGGTTCGGGTGAATTAAGTATGATTTCTTTATTGTGTATATTGGGGTTTTCTTCCCATTTTTTATTTAATCTTAAAGAAAGATTGTAGAGGAGATTGTATCCTTCCTTATATAATTCTTTCACTATATAACTACTTCTTCTAAGCTCTTTACTGTTCTCAAAATCACCTATCTCCATACCTTCTATATATTTTCTTTCCCTTGATTCGATGGTCATACCCATAAATATATTACATGAATTTTTCAGATAAAGGTGTGCATTTTCAAAATACTGACTATAATTATATAACTCATCTGATTCTAATTTATTTATTGTATGGATAAATTTCACCCATACACTATACCCCTGAGAATACCGGTAAGGTGTGATTTTTTCAAAAATCTTTAGTTCATTTAATAGCTCCTCAATACGGTTATTATAATTTTCATCTCTCCCTCTTTTTTTAAAGAAAAAACTCCCTGTATTCTTAATTACCTTATCATAATATACAAAAAACAATAGTATAAATATCATAACAGCGATCTTATTTATATCTAAATAAATTAATGTATAAAAAATAATACTCATAAAGAGTATTATTAATATTGTTTTATTATCAGTAATGTTTATCCTCGGTAAATTAATCATTCTTTCTAATTATATTAATAAAATATAAAATTATTGAGATAATAAATAGGGTTATACCAATATATAATATATTGTTCCCTTCTTGTAGATATATCATAAATGCTAATATATATCTCTTAGTATTTTTAACAAACCCATTATCCGTATTTGAATAACCAAATTCAATATCAACCTTATGTAGAGAACTTAAGAAGTCATCTTCAAAATTATTTAGAACCATTGAAGTATTTGAAATTAACTCTCCAATTGGCATATCCATCATACCTCCATTGGACCCCCCTTGACCCGGAGTTCCTCTCTCTAGTTCTTTTTTATCTTTTTTAATGGGATAATATAATTCATTTGAAATGTAACCTATCATACTTTTATCCCCATTATTTAACTCATATTTATTTTGTGTATCCTCTTCAAGTTCTTTAT
>TARA_B110000971_G_scaffold64258_1_pt1 | contig 15274 bp, 18 predicted proteins | sample TARA_B110000971 | Tara Oceans TARA_B110000971 (sample SAMEA4397842) | marine metagenome | biome: Polar Biome; feature: [SRF] surface water layer (ENVO:00010504); material: water (ENVO:00002006), including particulate matter (ENVO:01000060) such as... | depth 5 m | reverse complement strand
ATCGGTCACAAAGTATGTAACTTTGCTTTTGAGAGGTGGCATTGACACCACCAAGTAGGTGCACTCACTCAATTTGTCGCGTTTCTTGGCCGCACGTCGATCTCTCTGTCCGGCTGCACGGGCCACACGTCGATCTCTCTGTCTGGCTGCACCTCTATTGGCACGAGACGACATCGTAGTGATAATAATATCATTAGATTATAATAAAGTGTATCATTTTTATATTTGAATGACTTTTTCAAATTTGGCATCAGCCAACTCAACTGTTAATTTTGCAGCTTCTCGTTTTCGTTGATCGACTGAACAACCATGTAATGTTATCAATCTGTGTGCAGAACAATATGTTTTATTACAGATACAGGGTGGATCAATAAAACTAATCTTCACCTTACACCCCTTTAACGCACATCGTTTCTTTTTTGATTTTGTCATTGTGATATATTATATATATATGATAATACTTTAAAATATTCACTTTTATCAAATATCATTAAAAATATCTAAAATTGGTATGACATTTAAGGGGGTATTGTAACTAATTTTATTACCTGTATCGTCACCAAATATAGTTGTAAGTGTATGTCTTTGTTTATAATCAAGAGATTTTAATATTAAATTAAAGTAAATAATTAATTTGCCTCTTTTTTCACCATATTCTGTATCAAGTAAGCCTTTATTTTCAATTTCAATAAATCTTGATTCTAAAATAGTCTCACTTTTGATTTTGAGTTTTAATATTTCACCACTTAAGAGTGTTATTTCATATATTTTGTCTGTGTATAATTCAATTAATGATATATTCATAGTATACAGTAAATCATTCTCATTGAGTCTTTTAAAGTTTGGATCTAACTTATCAAATAAATGAATGATTATATCTCCGGGAATAGACTCTGTATTTTTAATTTCATGACCTTTCTTTAAAAAAGTTATATCACGCTTATATAAGGGTATATTAATAATGATTTTATCATTCTGATATATACCATTAAGATTTTTCTTACGTGTTACTGTTAATTCTTTTTCAACTTTATTATAGACGTCTTCCAATGATACATTAATATTGTATTCTATATTATTACCCGTTTCTAGTGCCGATGGAAGATTTACTGAAAAATCAGAAAACATTTCAGCGAAGGATTTATAAATCTCATCAAAATTAATATTTGCAAAAATACCATCTAAATTTCCCATATCATAACTTTGTCGTTTAGTTTTATTTGAAAGTATTGTATAGGCATTTACAATTTGTTTAAATTTTTCTTCTGTATCTTTATTTTTATCTGGATGGTATTTAAATGCTAATTTCCTATACGCAGTTTTAATTTCTTTATTTGATGCCTCTTTTGATATACCAAGTATGTGGTAATAATCCATATATAATCTATAATCTAAACATTTAAATATTTTTAATAGGTTTAATAGTTTTAATTTGTAATAAGAATCTTTCAAAATGAATATCTGGTTTATTGCCTTGGAGTATGCGGGAATCACATTCAGCAGCATAACCATATAATAAATATAATGTTTCACTATCAATTTTTTTTGCATAACTTTTTGTAATATAATGAATATACTTACAGTATGGAATATTTAGTAATTTCAAAGAATAAATTAGATCCCTAAATTTTTTATAATTTTTACTACTCAATTTATCTAATTCTTTAATGATTTTATTTAAAATATTGATATAATTTAAGTTTTTATTTTTAAATTTACCAGATTGATAACAAATCTGTAAGAGTGTTATTAATTCTTTAATATTGTCTGTTTTCGCAAGTAGAATATTAACACTACGAGTTGATATTTTAATATTTTCACCTTTACATATTGTTTTTAACACTTTAATTTTGTCATCTTTTGTTGGTGATGGAATTCTAATTAATAAAAATCTGCTTCGTAATGGTTCAATTATTTTAGATAAATAAGAAGTACTAAATATAAATTGTGTTTGAATTCTTTCGAGCAATTTTCTTAATTTTAGTTGTGACGATTTCGTTAATTGATCGACATTCTTAATTACAAATATTTTTTTATTTTGATTTAATATATTATGAGTTGAAGATAATTCTTTAATTAATGCTATAAACGCATTGTTTCGATTTAAATAATTATATATATCAATCTCAAAATGATAATTCGATACATTAAATGATATTGTTTTATTGTTTATTTTTATTGTTTTATTAATTGTATTAATTATATTATAATTTTCTTTTAAATAAATATTTATTAATGTGTTTTTACCAATTCCGGAATTACCGGAAATTAACATGTTTGTCGTTATCGATTTAATAATATTTAATTTATGTTTGTTATATAATAGTTCAGTTTTATCGTGGGGACGATATTTAATATAAAGCATTATGAGTTATTATAAATATAATTTTTTATATAGTTAAATTAATCTATTTTTTTCTAATTTAATCAGGTATGATTTAAACTTATCTTTAAACTTTTGTTCCGACAACTTAATAATATACTCTTGGTTCAAAGTAAACTCATTCACATCAGTTATATTTTTACTTAATTGTATATATAAAAATCGAATATTATATATTATAATTTTAATGATATCATTCGTAGTTGTTATTTTCCAATTACCATCATAATATAATAATATTTCATTTTTACAAACTTTAATAGGAGACTTAAAATTTGTTTTATGAAATATATATTCATATATTTTTGCAGCTCCACTATAACTTTTTTTTTTTAATAATTTTCGAAAATTGGGATCATCAATATATTTCATATAATTGTCTTTTTTTTTTAATATAACAATATTTTCTTCGCTTACACCATTGGTGGAGTTCGTCTCTATTACTTTCACTTTCGCTTCTAATAGTTCTAATTTAGAATCAATCATGTCTAATCTTTTTAGAATTTGTTCCATTAATATAATTAAGTAGATTATATTTATGCGTATTAATGTATTAAATAATTTATACTATTAATATTAATATTAATGGAAGAAATTACAAAAAATAAATTGTATTATATCATTAATGAATTATCATTAAAATTAAATATATTACATGATAAAATAACAAATGTAAATTTAACTCCAACAAAAATAATAGATATTATTAATATATTAGATGATTTTGATAAAAAATATATGGATGATATTATTTATAAGATTGATACAAACTCACCGGTAATAGACGAATATGCCGAAGACCGAATAAAAGAATATGATTTAGCAAAAAAATCAATTAAACCGTTTTTATCATCTATTATTTTAAATAGTATGTTATTAAGAAATTAAAGTATTTTTGTTGGTTTTGGCATAGTTTCATAATCAAGGTGTTCACATATAAATTTAATGATTTTATCATAATTATCATTTGACTCATAACTTGAACAGGAGTTTACTAAATGTAAATTAAAATTATAATTATCGTGTTTTTTATATTTTAATAGTTCATTCTTTAATTCTGTTAGTTTTGTCATTTCTAGTCTAATTAGATCGGATACATCATCGATATTATTATTTCTTAGAGTAATTATTTTATTAGATGTTTCTATAAATGCATTTAATTTATTAACATCTAATGATGGTGATTGAGTAAGTGGAGTGGAAGTTAATAAACTCGATTGTAAAAAACTGGGTGAAATACCGTCTATATTTATTTTGTTATCTACTTTATCACTCTCCGTATCATTATCATTTATTTCAATCTCATAATCTAACTCTTTCAATTTTTTAAATAAGTATTCAATTCTATTTAAAAAAAGGGGCAATTTACTTTTGTGTGTAACTTTTTTTCCTTTTGTTTCTACTTTATTTTTATTATTTAATATTCCATATTTAGATGACAATTCTAAATATAACCAAACCTCTTGATCTATTTTATTTTTATATGCCATAAATAAAAAATATTTTTTATCCCATTTATAAAAACTTGTAAATGAGGTTATTGCTGATATTGATAATTGTAGAACCCAAATTACAGCAAATAATAAATAATAATATGGCGACGTTAGATTACTAGTATTAAATGATAGTAATGCAGGTGTTAAAATGCCGGATATTATTAAAAATAATTTAGAAAAGTGATAACAAAAAAATAGTATTTTATAATTACGTGTAACATATTTGGAGATTCTTGTAAATCTCGTAATAATAATATTTTTTTGATACTCATCAATATCATCAATTTCTGTAATATATTCAATAATCTTATCAAAGTCCGGTATGGAACAATTCGGTTTTTTACAGTTAATCATATAATTAAACTATTTTATAAACTTTTAAATATCCATTTAGTTGGTGAGGTCGTCGCCGACTTACAAGGTTGTAAGTTTACTAGTTTGATTGCACCTTTATTTTTACCCTTTCCTAAAAGTTTTACACTATCAATTTCATCTTTATTAACTGATAAACAGTTTTTATTATCACCAAATGGCGTTATTGTTCTATTTTTATGGTATAACCATCTCTGATTACTAGACGAGTTTGAACATGTTGACACATAAATATCATTGTCTTTATTTTTTGTCATACATCTATTTGTTGCTGTTTTAATATTATTTTTTGAATCGTATGTCCAAACTGAGTTATTTTTTTTAAAAGGATTAAAATGACTATTTGAATGATATAATTTAGATGATGGTCCTGTTCCAGACATCGCAGCCACATATAATAAGTTATCCTTCTCGTTATACATTGTATCCGATTGTAATATACCCTTTTCTATAAAAGTTCCACCACTTTTACCAACATCCCCCGGAGGACCTCGCTCACCTCGAATACCCTGAGGACCTACATAATTAATATTATCTTTAATATACTCATTAATCTCTTTTTTCATATCATCTGATAAGGTTGATTTATTTTCTAATCCTTCAATCGTATTTTTACAACATAAATAGAGTACTAATAGTATTATACATACAACTGTAATATACTGTATCATATAATTTACCTTATATTTTTATTAATAATACAAGGTAACTATATTGAACGAACATAGTATAAGCTAACATAGACTCGATTATGGACCAATTAGGATGATTTTAGTGAAATATGACTCATTACCTATTTATGTAAATATAATGATTGGTGGCTTATGGTATTATATGAATAACACGTTATAGAAAGAAAAAATGAATGTTAAGAAGAAATAATGTTAATAAGACTACTATAAGTATTTTATGTTTTTTTATATTGTCGTTACATTTTTACTTTTAATTGGTGGTTATAGATTCATATCTAATAAACGTACCTCTAAAAAAGTATTTGTAGTTGAAGGCAATATTGGCACAGGTAAGACAACCTTTTTAAAATTACTTCAGACTTATATTGATTGTGAAATTATATATGAACCTGTTGATATCTGGATCAAACATATTGATACAGATGGTAAAAATATTCTAGAAAAGTTTTATGATGATTTTAAAAGATGGGCCTATACAATGCAATCATTTGCCTTCAAAACAAGATTTGATGTTCAGTCTAAGTCTCAGACAAAACAGTATCGGTTTCTTGAACGATCTATATTTACTGATTATTTTGTATTTGCCCATAACTGTTATTTAACTCAGTTAATGACCAAGCTTGAATGGATTATATACAAACAGTGGTTTAAATCACTATTGGATGTATATAAGAAGGCTGGATATAAGATTTATCCAGATGGTTACATTTATTTGAAATGTTCACCTGAAACATCAAATATTCGAATTAAGAAACGCAACCGTCCAGGTGAAAGTGGAATTACGCTCGAATATTTAACACAAATTGATAAACTACATAATAGTTGGTTGTTTAGTGACGATAATAAAATACCGGTATTAACAATCAATTGTGATAAAGAGTTTGAAAATGATCCAAACTATCAAAAGAAAGTATTTGAAATGTTACGTAATTTTATCTAAATACTTAATATATGAGTGATACTAAAAACAATTATAATAAGGCTGATAGTATTATGAATATTTTAGCATATTTGAAGTTTATACCCAATCATATATTACCAATAATAATTTGTATTATAGCAGTTGTTGTAATCATTTATAGTTATATTGGACACCATAGAGATCTTATATTAATGAAACCGTTGGTAAGAGGTATTTCTATTGGATTTCTAATTAAAACAGTATTATTGATTATTTTATTAATAGTTACTAAAACAACAAGTACTCGATATTCATTTTATATTAATTTACTGTTTTTTGGATTTATGATGATCTATTCTATATATTATTTTTTACATGATGTTGGTGATTCGGTTTCTGAAACTATTATACGAGATGTAATGTATCTATTGGCAATTATTATATTAATATCGATTTCTCAATTTCATAGTGGTGGAAATATACTACTATCTTTTTTAACACAGATTATAATGATTGTCTTTTTGGGAGGATATGCTCTTTATAAATTACCTTCTTATTGTCAGGATATTCAACATCCAAAAGAAGGATTCACTATTGCTTCTATATTATCTTATTTGCCATTATTAATTATTTTTATAATTTGGTATGAAAATAAATTTTATTGTATAAATAGTAAAGGGATTTTTAAATCTATTCCAGCAGAGAATGTTATTGGGAATACGTGGATATATACAGTAATATATTATTTGATTTTATTAGGTCTGTATTTTGGATATATGTTTATAACAAAAAAAGTAGGTGAACAAGAAGACTGGCAAACATTTTTAACAGATTCGGATACATGGATCAATACAAATAGTTTATTACTATTAATCCCATTTTTCTTTCCATCATTTTTATATTCTACAAAGTTTCAGAAACCCCATCTACTTTATGCCCAACTAATACTAATGGCAGTTGTTATATTTTCTTTAATTCTTGGTAATAATATTAAATTATTTTTTTAAACTGATCTAATAATTTATTAACAACTTTAATCTGTTTCAAACATTCATTTGATGTAGGTTTACAAACTTTAATAGTAGAACATTTTTCACACGATTTTTTACATTTTTCGAATACTTTTTTAGAAAAAATAATACAACTTTTTAATGATGATGAATAATTAGCAATGAATATTTCTAATAATTCAATCGTTTTAACAGCTTCTAAACAATTTTTTAAACAGTTTGATATTGCTTTTCTTTCACCCAATTTGATATCTGCAAGTGATACTATATGAATAAGTTGAATTTGTTGAGCAGTACAATTTATTTTTAATACTGACAATTCTTTCATTACATTTTCTACTAATTTAACTGTTTTACTCATTATATATTTTAGAGTTATATATTATTTTCTTTAATTCTTTAATATCATCTTTCATAGTTTTCATCTCTTCTCTATTTGATTTAACAACCGATGTTAATAATCCAATAACATTCATCATAGATACCGATTTAACATCATTTACTTCTGTTCCATAAATAAATAATTGATTATTCTCATAAGTATCGTGAAACTCTATGGTTATTCTAATAAAATCATCCATATATTCAATATGTTCAATGTGTGTTTCACAATGATGTTCTTTGTTATTCTTAATATAATATATTTTTAATTTATCACCATTCTTTATTTGGTCATTCACCGTTACTTCAAATGAATATACGTCTTTTCTAATTTTAACTATGTTTTTAGCACCTTGATAAATATTAGGAATAAATTGTGATATACTATTTTTCTTTATTAAATTAGGATCAACTTCTTCCAACTGTTGTGCAATAAAACCATAATTTGTAGCATACCCGTGTTTATGAACATCTCTATAAGTGTATTGAACTGGTTCTATTTGATCAAACTTTTCTAATAATGAATCATCAAGATTTTTAATGTTTTGTTTAATTCTTTTGTCTGAAATAATAATATTTTCTGCTACAAATATTCCAGAAGCACAATATATCTGATTTTTACAAATTAAAGATACCTCTGCGCTTTGACCATATGGTATAGTGTTTACACCAGGAGGGATTGACTGACCCCCATTTACATCATATTGATATCTAGAACCGGGCATTGTATAATTCGTAATTGTTGTTCCGCCATTTATCATAAGTGTTTCATCCACAATAAGATTTTCTAAAAGAGTTAATTTTCCATTTATAGTAACATTTGTAAAGTTTGCATCATCCTCTGAGTTTACTTGTCCGTATACGGTTAAATTATTAACTGTTAAATCGCCACCACTTGGGGTTGGTCCTGGTGGATTAGTGTTATGTAATTTTATTTTGTATCCATGATCATTTATAAAATATACAGTATTACCCTCATAAAAAACAGTACCAGCTAATAATGTACGCTCTTTACCGTTTGTATCAATGTCACCAAGCATAATACCACCCTTTGCTAATATACCACCTTCTACTACAAGATCGCTAAAATCTTGATTTATAATACCAGTTTTACCCTTTATTAATAATTGATCATAAACATTCGATGTTTTTTGATAATCAGACATTTCAAATATAATATATATATAAAAGATATATTTAAATATTATATAATGGTTCGTGGTGCTGTATTTCAATTAGCAGCAATTGGCAGACAGAATATAGATTTAATTGGTAATCCCCAACTATCTTACTTTGTATCAGTTTATAAAAGACATACAAACTTCACATATCAGGATATTAGACAAAATATTACAGGCGATGCAAACTATGGTAAAAAAATACAATATAAATTAAATAAAGTTGGAGATTTAATTGGTGCAATGTATTTAAATATTGTATTGCCCGATTTAGATGATTTAAATACAGATAAATCAGATCCAGTAAGTTGGGTAAATGCCGTTGGACATGCTATAATTCGAAGTTATTCAATTAGAATAGGTGAAACAATCATTGATAAACAGTATGGTACTTGGTTAGAAATATGGAGTGAATTAACTGTTAACAATGATCATAGAACAGCATACAATAACTTAGTAGGCAAACATAACTATTTTACAAATTCTACACAAACTGGTTCATTAGAATTATATATACCATTACAATTTTGGTTTTGTAAAAATGTTTCATTAGCATTGCCAATTATTGCTTTACAACGACAAGATGTAATTATTGAATTTGAATTTAGTGATTTTGATGAATTAGTTACAACACGTGATCCAGTAATTGCTACGGATAAACAATTCAAATGTGAATTTTATATTAAAAATTATTTTTTAGATGATGCGGAAAGAAAAGTATTTGCTAGAAATAAATATAGATATCTAATTGAACAATTACAAATTCAAACTATTTCTTTTGATCGATCAACAACAGAAAAAGTTATAGATATTCCATTTAATCATCCAGTTAAAGAATTAATATGGGTTGCTCAGAGACAAGATTCTGTAAATTATATAGATGATTCTGGAACTGAAATTATTAACAATCTTTTTAATTTTTCAAATGTACCAGATCCAACTGTATCAACCACCGATAATAATACTGTATTATCTTCAAACTTTGTATTTGAAGGTAATGATTATTTTGAAGATAGACGAACGACTACTGGTTCGGGTTCCAGTTCAGTTCCTTCTTATTATTTTAGAATTGTTCAACCATATGAACATCATTCAAGAACACCAGTCAATCGATATATCAATGTCTATTCTTTTGCATTGAACCCTGAGGAACATCAACCATCTGGGTCATTAAATTTTAGTATGATAGATAATGCATATTTGAAAATAGTTTTAAATCCTCACAATGAATCAAATGAGATTTCAAATCAGTATTTTATAACTGTATTTGCAACTAATTATAATATATTATCAATTGAAGACGGAATTGCTTCATTGGAATATGTCGATTAAAGTGGTTGTACTAACCAAGGATACGAATCGGCTGCGGGAATAGATACAATAACCATTGCGGTTAATATATACATCGCACCAAGTATTTTATCACCCACTGTTTTACCTTCTGTAATCAATCGTTCAAAAATAGCTAATAGTAAGTTTTGAATAATTCTTTTAGTACCCGGTGCATTTGAATACGTATTAATCGCACTAGGCGTTACAACAAATAATTTTCCTGGATGAATAATATCTTTTTTTCGGAGAACGGGGATCTCTGCCCGGTAATTCCAAATATCTTCTAATTGAACATACAGGTGTTTTAATCGATCAAAGGACAATTCAAGAAACCAGGATGCTTGTGTGTAATTATCTAATTGATCGATTTTGTGAAAAATATCAACTACTTTTAATTCAAACTTTTGATCATCTGTTAACAATTCAAGTTTTGGTGTAATTTTTAAATTAATACCACGCCGTTCATAATAATTTAATTTCTCTTCTATTTTAAGAAGAGCACTATCAGAAAAGTTTGTACCTGGTTTATATGGATTAAACTTATTTTTATTAAGAATCATATGTCCATATAAAAATCTCATGTCAAATCCATAATATTCAGAACCATCCATAAATTGGATATAATATTTATCATCAATTCGATGAATCGAATCTAATGTAAGAAGATCCTCTTTATTGCAACATTTATTACGTTGTTTTCTAAGATATCCTCGACCAATTTTTTGAATAATAATAATTTTATCGATACTTTCAGAATAGACATCTTGGGTTTTTAAAAAATCTATTAATCTTCGATATAAATATAATTTATCTTCAAAGGTTGAAATATCTACATTAATTTCATAATAATGTAGTGATTCTAGTAATATGGTAGCATCTGTCATTTCATATGGAAATGAAGAAGACCGAATAATATACGTATTATTGTATCCATCACTTTTAATAGCCGCAGGCGGTTTATATAAGATTGGATTTTTCATACGTAAATGTCTGCCACAAAATTGGGTTCCGTTAACACAGTTATAGGGACACCTTGAAGTGTTAAAATGCTGACTTTTAATAGACTGGCATAGGGTAGTATGATACATTGCTATATATATAAATATACGTATATTTATATATTATTAATAATCAATTTTATAAATTAATTAAAAAAAAAGTGATTATTCTGATTATTTAAACGTATTATATTATTATTATATATTATGAGTCAAGCAAAAACAACAACATTTCATTCCGAACACCACGACACCTCTAAACTGTTTACCCCAGAGGTAGCAGCATTTGGTCATTTTGTTATTAATAAAAACGTTTATTTTACAGTAAATGATTCAAAAAAACCGGGTCATCTAGTTCGAGTGGTTACACCACAGACGTCGTCTCCATTTGTCATGACCTCACCGTTTAAGGAGCCAAACTCCACAGACAAGCCTTGGTCATTTATTGTAAAATGTACGAATACATCGCTTTCAACGAGTCTAAAACAGATATACAGTAATTTTATTGATTATCTAATTAAACACTCAGTTGAAATCTTTGGAAAAGAATACACAGAAGCTCAGCGCGAACTAGTTGAACTACTTTGCCCAACTCCTATTAAGGAGACAAAATATGGCGATCAGATTAAAATTAAAGTTCGTCAGTCAAACAGTTGGCATCTTCCGTCGGATAGTAAATATTATATTCCAGAAGGAGTCCCTGTTTCAGGAGAAAAGAAACAAGTACTGTTTGATGGTAAAAAACGTAAAGTTTATAGCCGTCTTTCATTAGTTGAACGAAAAGATCTTACCGACGTTACAACACAAACTGTTGTAGCCCCCAGTAAGATTGATTCATTTGATAAACTATGCACGTATATCAATCCATCACGTGAAGCATTTTACGCTTTTGATATTACGATTTCAAAGCCACAAGATAAAGTTTGGATTTCCTTTAATCTTCATCAGGCCTGTGTTACAACAGAGGAAACTGATGATGATATTGAATCCTCTTGCTTTGGTGCCCCAGCCTGTCTAGTCGATGACACAGTCGATGACCCAGTCGACGACACTGTTGTCGAAGAGAATGATGTTGACGAAGTCGAAGACATTGAAGAAGTCGATGAAGATGACGTCGATGAGGAAGAAGATGACGAAGAAGATGACGATGATGATGACGACGAGGTCGTTGAGGCGTCGTAGATTTAAAATGTTATCTTATATTATAAAATGATTAAGTATTTATTAGAGTTTTTAGGAACCTTTATCTTTCTATCAGTAATTATTATTACAGGTGACCCTATTGCTATTGGTATTGCACTTGTTGCAGCCATATACTTATGCCGTAAAGTAACCGGTAGTCATTTTAATCCAGCCGTCAACTTTATGTTATATTTAGACAACAAATTAAGTCCAACTCAGTTAGTTGGTCAAACTATTGCACAGCTCCTTGGTGCTGTTGCCGCCCTTTCTTATTATAAATACATTAAATACATTAAATAAAAATGAATATTATTATTAATTATAAGTTATATAACTTACAATTAATATGCCATACTTTAAATCTTTCCCTTTTTCAAATATGCACGAATTAGTTTTTAAATCAATGAAGATTAATCCTGATAATTTTAAAGTAAATGATGAGGTGGTTGTATTAAACTCAATTGATTCTCATCTTAGTTTTGAGAGAAACACATATGGATATGTTGGTATTATTAGTAGTATTAATCATCGATATGATGATTCAGTATCTAAGTCAAGAGGAGTTATTTCACACCGAGAATTTTATGTAAATATCATGTGCGAAGATAGTAAAATGGTAAATCAACGTTTTTATGGACATGATATTTTCCCATATACTGCTGGTCCAGATGGAACCATGGAAGATCTTTTTTAATTTATAAATATAATTATGCTTTATTTCATAATGCTTGTGGTCCACTACTATGTGTTTTACGACAGATAGCACATTTAGTAGTAATACTTGAATGTGTTGTACAACTACTACAATATAAGTAGTGCTTATGTCCATTACAAACAAATCCATGAGTAGCTGATTCATCCTCTAAACAGATAATGCAACGAGACTGAATAAGATTAGGAGCAATTCCTTGTGTTTGAAGTTGGTCCTCTTTTGAAACACCAAATGGAAGAATTACATAGCCAAAATTGCGACAATCTTTACCACTCTTTGGTCGGTAAATAAATGCTCCATGTGGTGCTGGGAATGTCCAAAAGGAGGTTAATGTTCCATCAGAGTTCTCTTTTTGTAAGAGATAGATTTCACCTGGTGGAATCATTCCATACATTTCAAAATGAACACCAAAACTTTTAATTACATCAATTGTAACATCTGAAAATAGTTCTTTTGTTGTGACAGGAAATCCATTAATATGTAATCCACCACCAGTTGTAATTGGTTTTTGTGTCGGGGTTTGAATTGGTGGAGCACCAACTTTCATAAAACAGTGGGTGATAGTTTCTACAACGAATATTCCACCAGGATATATTCGATGACACATATATTTAAATCCACCTTGGTGCATAAACATTAAGAATTCACCTAATTTTCGAGATTTAGTATGTGAATGGTTGCTATCTGAGCATAATTCCTCATACACTTCTACGAGATCGGAAATCATTTTATCTGTCATTTCGTTAATAATGAATGCATTCTTAACAAAACTAAAATAGACAGATTTGTCATAATCACTACTATGAGGATGTGGATGACGAGGCATACCATATGTCCAATGTTCTGGAATAGTTACCTTATTTTCTACTGGAATAACAGAAGAATAATAGTATGGACCAACAAAGTCAGTTTCATATAAATTACCTCTTCCGAATGATCCGCCTACAGATTTTACTTGTTTTGTAATGTAATTACCATTAGTGAGTAAAAAATCCAGAAGTACTGTTATTTTTCCTTTGATATCAGATGATAAATGTCCATAAGAAGCATTGTCAATTGTTCGATATTGTAATGGAATGTGAAAAGTAGAATAAGAATCTTCTGTTCCACGTTTAAGTGTAAAATCAATCTTTGGATAAAAAATTTTATCTACTGCAACAGGATAAATATCACCTAACCCATCATCGGTTGATCCACCTAAATGGGACAATCCAATTGGTTTAATTGAACCACGTGGTAATACAACTGTTTCACCACTTTTTTTGGTGGTTTTGATTTTAAGTCGGTTCATATATCGAGTAGCTTGATCCTGGCTATGAACACCGGTTGTTTTAATAGAAGAATATCTATAAGCTAACATAATGTTTATATTATATTCATATATACGTTAGATATAGAATATTCAATTTTAAAAATTGAATGTTTCAGTCATGATAGATGAGTATTATAATTAATAAATATAATGTCAATTTTTTCAACTGATACAGACCCCAAATATGGACAGATGTTAATTACCGATTTAATGGATGATTATCAAAGTGGAAAATTATGGATTCCATCGTATCAACGAGATTTTGTATGGAATAAAACAGACCAAGAGGCATTTTTACACTCAATTGTAAGTAAGAATGTATTACCAGCATTGGTTATTAATAAAAATACAATTACTAAAAAAAATGCAGTTATTGACGGTCAAAATAGATTAAAAACTATTTATTATTACTATCACGGTATAGATGATGATATTAAAATCAGAACAAGTTCCGGAGATAGTTTTTTATACTCAGAATTATCAGACGACGATAAAAATTTATTTGACCAGGTTGAGATCCCAATTATTTGTAAAATTAATGCTTCTGATGCAAAATGTCAAGAGATCTTTACATCATTGCAATGTGGTCGTAAATTAAGTTTTGGTGAAAAAATCCATGCGTTACAAACACACAATGTAGTTAAAAGTATTGAGAGTGTAAATGACTCAGTTATTATATATGAATTAAACAATTATACCATTCATGATTTTATTGAAAAAATATTTGGAAACCAGTTAATTAAACGCTATAAATATTTTGAATTAATTGGATTTATGCTTTTAATGGTTCATCCGAATTACAATAATTCATTGCATACCGGAGTTTTAGATATGGGTAAAAACATGTTTAAAATTATTGAAGATAATGAATTAGTCGATATTGATTCAAGTGTTTCTATTGTAGTTTCATTACTTCAATTATTTGCAACGTTTTATGAAAAAACCGCTTCTCTTAAAAAATTAAATAAATCAATGTTTGCTGCATTCCTATATAAGTATTTTGTAGATAACAGTGAAATGTATGAAGCAGGCGTGTATATTAATTACTCATTTGACCTAGACGAACCTCTATTATTAGAACTTGCTTCAAAACATAAAAAATTTATGGACGACTATGTTAAGAAAAAACCAGAAGATCGCGATCTAACATTATCTGAAGCTAACATGTTAGTATTCAAAGGATACTTCAATGGTCAAAAACCATTCAAAAAATTTGATGATGAAATTAAAGTATTCTTTGATGGTTATTTTAATGTGGTTGAAGAAGTCTAATAAAATTGATTTTCACGATCACTTAAACCCCTTATAATTTTTTTCTAGTTTTT
>TARA_B110000971_G_scaffold221203_1_pt1 | contig 15334 bp, 12 predicted proteins | sample TARA_B110000971 | Tara Oceans TARA_B110000971 (sample SAMEA4397842) | marine metagenome | biome: Polar Biome; feature: [SRF] surface water layer (ENVO:00010504); material: water (ENVO:00002006), including particulate matter (ENVO:01000060) such as... | depth 5 m | reverse complement strand
TCAACAGGTCTATACGCTGGACTGTCCTGAGATTCAACAGGTCTATATGGTGGGCTCTCGTCACCAAGATGTTTCTTAGGGTCATATGCTGGCAAATCCTCCTCATATTCACCAGAGTCATCGTTATCTACATCATTGAATTTTAATTTGTCTGTTGATAAGGATACCTGTGTTTCTCTGGATTTGTCAATCTTCGCTGTAACATACTTTTTATATTCAACAATAGACCTTAATGTTTTATTGCTCTCGCTGCCTTCGGGACCGGCAAAATTGTGCATCTTTAGCATTTTGACAATGTTATCAGAAAAGCTCATGCTCATTAACTGGTCTACATTATCGTCAGTAACAATTCTCATTTGTACATTCATGGCAACTAGTTCTTGAACTAAAAGTTTAAATGAATAAGGCACTCTTAAAATACTGAATGATCGTCCAAACCTGGAAATGTTTTTGACATTCATAGTTCCATCAGTATTTATATGGAACTCAATAGGTCCATCGGCTTGTGGGCTAAGAAATAGATTTGCACTTTCATTATAAATAGAGAGAGTTCCTGTTTTATTGCAAACGGCAATGAAATAATCGTCGCCTCGTGTTAAAAAGGACTCTTTTAAGAAGTAAGACATACCATGGGCTAATACTCCATCACGTTCCATTTCTCCAATCCTTAACCCTCCATCATTAGCTCTCCCGCCTATAGGTTGTTTGGTAAGTGCCTCATTAGGTCCTCTAGCTCTATAATTAATTTTGTCTTTAACCATATGTTTTAATCGCATATAGTAGGTAGGTCCAATATAAATATCAGAACTCATTTGGGACCCGTTCATTCCATCATACAATATTTGATTTCCTGTATAATTAAAGCCTGACTTAACAAGCAATGGTGCATAAGTAGTATAGTTGGGTCCATTTACTTGAAATGCGGTACAATCGCCAAAAGCTCCGTAACTAGTACAAACTTTACCAAACAGTGATTCGATAATTTGTCCAATAGTCATTCTGGATGGAAGGGCGTGTGGGTTAATAATTAAATCGGGTCTAATACCATCTGTAGTGAATGGCATGTTTTCTTCGGAAACAATAAGTCCTAGAGTTCCTTTTTGTCCTGCACGACTAGCCATTTTATCTCCTATGGCTGGTATGCGCTCTTCTCGAATTCGTACTTTAGCAATGTTATAACCTTCCTCCCCGTCCGTAATAAAGGATTTATCTACATATCCGACTTGCCCCTTTTTAGGTTTAGTAGAGTCGTCAATCCACATTTGTGGGTCTTCGGGGTTAGCTTTAACTTTACCGATTAATATGGTTTTGTCGTTTATGGCGGTATTTTCTTTAATTATTCCATGGTCATCTAATAAACTATAGTCATACCCCTTTTTGGTATTAATAACTTCCGTTTTTTCGATATTAGAAAATTTAGAGTCGGTTGTTCCTTCTACGTTAGTGGATTCTTCTCGTGATTCATAACTAGAAAAATAACTGGTTCTAAAAATGCCCCTATCTACTGCTCCCTTATTAATCAATATAGCATCTTCAACATTATACCCGGTATATGTCATTATGGCTACGATGGCATTTATACCATACGGTTGCTCCTCTTTATTAATGTATTCTAAATATCTTGATTTAACCAGTGGTATTTGTCCATAATTTAATACCACTCCCATTTTGTCTATACGCATTTGATAGTTTGAATGATATACAGAAACAGCTTGTCTGCTCTGACCACAGGAGAATGAGTTCCTGGGCAAGGGATTGTTTTCTGGATAAATAATTTGATTCCCCATAACCCCCAGTAATAATGATGGGTCAATTTCAACATGAGTATAATATTTAGATTTGGATAAGGTCTCTTGATTTATTGCGATTAATGTACTTTCTTCTTCGGCAGTATCAATATAATCAACTACGGACTGATTTTCACGTAGAGTATTCGATATGATTGTATCCTTATTCTCGACGGAAATGTCCGTGTCGGGGTATAGTTCTGGGAAAGAATACAGTTTGTTTTGTTTAAAGTCAAAGGATTGCTTTGCTTTAAATCCTGTAACTATCTGTTGCCAAGTGATTGACTCGTCTAAGAACAGTTTAGTTACATCTGGTCTATCATAACTAGCTTGTTTATCTGTAATGTAATAAATAGGTCGTGAAAGCCTACCTGCGTCAGTATAAATATGTATCTCATTAGTTTCGTAGTTAAAGGAAATGCTCGTATATGTTGGTATTAGTCCATTTCGTCGATACAGTTTTAATGTATGAGTAACCTCGAGTGGATTATCGACGATACCGACCCAGTTACCGTTTACAATCATTTTACTCCCGTAAAACAACTGGTCGGACGAACATTCTAACACTATTTGTAATGGAGTATTACTTATCAACCACTTTATTATATTCATTGCCGATGTTCCACTAGAAATATGGGTAGAAATAGATAAATGTTTATGCAATCCAATATTCCCACCGTCTGGAGTATCTAGTGGGTCAATGAGCCCCCATTGACTGCTATTAAGCAATCTAGGACCTATTACCTTAGCAGTATCACTTAATGGTAAATTAAGTTTTCGTAAGTGAGACATAAACGTATTCCAGCTTAACCTATTCAAGTCTTGTACTAGACCAATTTTAATTGTATTAGCCTGACTTCCCCAATTTCCTTTAAATGCCTTTTTCAACCCAGCTTCAACTATTCGATCCTTGAAAAACATTTTTACATTAGATGAAATTAAGCTAATAAAATTATCTTTGTATTTGTCTGGTTCCTTGTCTCTACTACCTGTATTTGGCGAGACTACATCCCCTATATATTCGCCTTTATGGAAATAGTATTCCTCGTCTATTTTCGTGGTTATATTTTTTAGTTGAAGTACAAAATATTCCCTAAACAAATCGTATATTAACGTTCCTGTCAGGTCGATACGCTTAAACTTAAAATTGTCTCTGTCTGTAGGTTTTCTCTCTTTAGTAAATACTTTTAACATATTAAAAACCATATAACCTAAAAAATAAGCCTTATCTAGAAAATTTAGCTCCCCTATGTGTGGCAATAAATAGTCACTCAAAATTTCCATAACACTTGACACCGTACCTCTTTTAGTAAATGAAGCAATATATTCTAGAGCCATTGATTGTGTAAATATGGTACTTGCGTCGTGAATCGAAGGGATAAACAAATCAATATAGTTATCGTTTTTCTCTAAGCTAAGTAAGCAATGCTTTATAATATCTTTATCAGATATTACACCTAACGCTCTCATTAAAATAAAAAATGGAACGGGCTTACGTACATTAGGTACTGACACTAGTATCTGATTGTTTGTAAGCCGCGAAGTAGGTGCAAGTATTTGAACCGTTATGGTACGTTTTGGTTTAGAGGTATCTTCTGAAACCGACCTAATGCCTGCTGTAGTACTGTATAAGTCATCTGATTTATTGTTTTTTATGTAAAACATATTGTCGGCAAACTTTTCCTGTGAAACAATAACTTTTTCTTTTCCATCTATGATGAAGTACCCACCTGGGTCATTTCTACATTCTCCCATATTAAACTTTACTTCGGTACTTAATGACTTCAGTATACATAGGTTAGAATGTAACATTATTGGGAATCTTCCAAGATACATTTTCTCCAATGTGGTATTGTGTTCTAGTTTAAGTCCTTCTGAATCATAATAAATATATTCTACATCTACATCGTAATGTATCGTTATCCCATAAGTCATGTTTCTTAATCTGGCATCATTAGGATACATGTAATGTGAATGGGTTTCGTCATATATTATCGGCTTACCGAAATGTAACTTATTTCCCTCTTTGCCACCTAAATAGAGCGAAACCTCGTTGCGCTGATTGCCCGTACCCTCGTCCCTCTCAATAAATTTTATGATATTGTTTTCTTTAAACACCCTAAAAATCCCGTCACTAAAAAAATCATTATACGAATCTAAATGATGGGCTACTAAGTTTTCGGGATTATCTGCAAAATACTTATCGATTAGTTTCCACGAAATATCAGTCATGGATGGATTACTCATATTATAGTAACCAATGATTTATTTAAAATAGATTTACTATATATTATATAAACTATTACTACATATTTTCTTCGGCAGTTTTCTTCCCGTGACAGTTTCGACACAGGGCAACTAGATTTTGTACGTCGTTTCCACCACCGTACTCTAATCTTACACGATGGTCAATTTCATATGTATGGTCCAGTTGGGTTTTACAATGACCGCATTCCCAGTTTTGATTAGCCGCTACATATTTTTTTTTTGTTTCACTAACACATCGTTTGGTTGGATTACTATGATTGGTATTATTGGTATTATTGGTATTATTGTTATTCAAATTTGGTATTTGCGGGTCATCCGCAAAACTTTCCTTAGCCGTGGTGAAATCTAGTATAGGATTTAGGAGGTCCATGGACGTTTTGTTGATTGGCATAAATTTTACGACATTATTAGCATACAACAACATTTTTTTTGCTTGACTTGGGTTTTTTTTCAATAACAGATATATACCTACACCTAAACAAACGTAAAATATCATAAGGTAATACTTTTTGAAAGTCATCAGCATTTTCATGTATTTGCCATCATTATAGGCGTTATACACAAAAAAAAAAGTTACACCTAATACAAATATTTCTAATCTCATATATTTTTATACAACAAAAAAAATATATTAGTGTAACTCTCAAAATTATCTTACTTTTAATATTATATAACATGAGTGAATGTATCCAAAAATCAACAAACAAATATGCTTTTAGGAATTCACCGCCTTTTCCTGCAAACCAATGCAAATCTATGAAGAAAAAAGGCAACGACGGGTTGTATTATTTGTCTGAACCTAATAAAAATGGTACACATAGATGGGTGCAAATTAACAAAAAAAAAACACTTAAACAAAGAGCAACCAAAATAGATTTACAAATGCTAGCTAAAAAATATGGTGTCACCAAAAGTGGTACAAATAAAGAAATCGCAGAAAGATTATTGCATTTGAGAGAATATCTCATTAAAAACAAAACAGATAAACAAATAATTAATCAGTTTGTATCCACATAAGAAACAAAATTAAAAAATTAATAGACTACAATATATATACATAAATATACAATGCTAAATCATAAATCAAGTGTTCTATCGGAAGAAGACCTGTTTAAGGTTCCATTTGGTCCATCAATCCCATGGGGTGATTTTCGGTCTGCTTATCCAGAGGTTGAGAAAGAAATGAACGGTACTTGTGTAGAGAACTGCCTACTGTTTTATTATAGCCTAAATCCAGTAAATATTACATATGAGTTTAATGACGAAGATGCAGAAAATGATTTTGCTGACCTTATTGGGTTGGATTTATTTAATATTTATACAGGTGAAACCGAAAATGAACTAACCTATCGAACACACGAAAATGTAACGTACCAGTTAAACTCGTTAAAGGCGTTTTTTAATGATACATCTGCCGACGATGTAACCGAGGATGATACTAAGACGTCATCTAGCAAAGAACTAAAGAAAAAACGACGGAAACAAAAAATACTTGCAAGAGGACCCACTATAGGTAACATCATTAACGTTAATGATAACATAGAGAAAACTATTTAGTTAGACCACATTACAGAGGATTTTCAAATTATATGATGGATTTTATTTTCTGATATTGGGACCATGAAATACATCTAACTTCCTTAGTCGGTTTAGAATCTTTGTTGGCTTCATTCAACTTATCTGCTTTTTTTAACGCACTGTCTACATATAATTCTTTTAATAACGTACCTACACTAAATGACGCTTCATGTTGGTCAAAAACACCATTTTCAATTTTCTCTAATGTGTCTAATAACTGCAATAAAATCATCAAATCTAGCTCATCTTTAAGTACTTTATTATATATGTCTGTATAGCAATCGTAGAGAAAATGACATTCGTGCATGGCTTCAAGATGAACTCTATCAGGGTCTCCTCTATATTTTGCTTTAAGTAGAATGAGATTATTGACATCCTGACGAATTGGATTACTGTGGTTTATGTCTCTTATTACCGATGTATAATCCTCTGTGTTGTTAGCCTTAATCATACTTTGAAGTTTCAATCGTTGAGACTCATCCATTATACTTAATAAGCAAATTATTTTTTAAATATGAACTAATAATAAATAATATATTATATTATATATAACATGTCGTCAAATAATCCCCCTGGAGTTGTTTATCCAACTAAACAAGGGATGTTGGCAGGTAATCCACAAGATTCTGCTTTTCAACAATCTCAAAATACTAGTAATAAGGCAGCAAGTTTAAATAAGGCTATTGGTGGAAGGCGACGACGTTCCATCAGCCACAAACGTAGTGGAAGACGTAGTTGTAAGCGAACTTGTAAGCGAAGTTGTAAACGTAGTGGGAAACGAAGTTGTAAACGTAGTGGGAAACGAAGAAGCAACCCAAGAACACGTGGTGGAACAGTCGCTCCGCAATACGATAATATGCTCTATACACCTGCAAATGGTCCAGAGTCACATCCTAATAATCAAATTGTGGACAACACTAAAACTAGTACACAAGGGGCAGCAAATGCAGTTTATGATAAAGATGCTTTCAGTGGTGGGAGAAGAACACGGCGAAGAATGCGACGAAGAAAATCTTCGAGAAGACCTACAAAGAGAAGCCTTAGTTCGATTTTAACCCCTATGATAGACACGGTACCAGAACTTCTGGCTATCTGACCAAATCTCGTAAAATATCTCGGACGTCAGTGACTTGTTTATTTGTTTTTTTCTTTTATAAGCAGACCTTGTATATATGTCGTGTCTTCACACGCTACTCCACTATTTGTATGTTAATCGTAATCAAACAGTATTAGATTATCCACAATGTCGGTATTGCTTTCTTTAAAAGACAACTGTTGCGTTAAATAATCAATCGTCAAGAGTTTATTCTGTAGATTTCGGTCTATTTGCGCAATCACGAGTCGCTGGTTTTTCACTAACGATTTAAGTTTTTCGCATTCTACATAGTGATTCGCTTTATTTAAGTTCAAATTATCTAGCCATTGTTGGTGTTTTTTTGTCTTTGTGTGTGAATAAAACGAAGTAGTGTTCCCGTATGTCTTATCTTTTCTCGATCCGCACGTACAACACAATCCTTTTTTTAAATTATTGAAAGAAGGAACGACATCAATATAGTTGCCCAAGTGGTTTACACTGGGGGCATATGTATCTGGTTCTGTTTGTAACTCCATCGTGTAATGAAAGATGATATTTAAAGTAGACACCAAAATTTTGAGAAGAGACTCATTTTTTTACCCTCATTTAATATAACCTACATTATATACCGTTTTTTCGTTACATGTAGCCCGACAAAGTGGGCAAGTGTGTTTTCTCCATTGGTCGAAACATATATTGCCGAACTCATGACCACACGATAGGAGACACATTTCCGACTTGGGATGTAGTGACATACATATGATACAATCAGTCTCTTCGTTCGCCTCTTTCTCTGTACAGTGGATAGTTGTTATTATTTTACGTTTGTTACGTTTGCTACGTTGTTCCAGAAACATGTTCCAACTCGCATGGGTTATGTTAAAATAGTGTCTCGCACATTCGTGTGGATATGTTCTTTCACCCAGATGTCGCATCAGGTATTTAATACGGTAAATAATTTTTCTCCGTACGACTCTAAGCTGTGTTATGTGTTCGTTGTTGATTAGAACCTGACCATGAAATTCTTGAACCTCGTTGTATACGTTACGCATATAAGGTGTGAGAATATTGTTGAATATATATCTATCTGGCGACTCATGTGTTAAACGAGTATGTTGACTTCCTTGCGAGCATGCGTCTATGTACTCCGAATAACTGGCGTACGTATTTCTAGCCCACCTATTGAAGTTTTGAAAAATAACTGGCGTTATATCTACTTGGACATCTACTTGGACGTTCATATTATTTATTGAGTCGTCAAAAACTACCTAAGAATGGTTCATTTTTTTACTAAAAAAATAAAAATTTAAAGTCCATTTAGAGTGAACCAACCCTAAAGATTTATATATGAGGAGTATATATATGATGGCGTCAAAAGGTGGGTTTTTATACAATTTAATGGACAACAAAGTGTTTTATCCGGTCGCAGGATTAATTGTAGTTTTGTTAATATTGCTGGTTATAATATTAAGTGGGGGTGTAAAGTCTAATGACTATAGCAGTATAAATTCAAAAATAAATGTTAAACAGTTAGCACGGAACACATTTTTAGTCTTGTTTATGTCCCTTTTAATATTTTTGATATGTGTAACACTAATACCAAATTTTAAGGATTTGAAAGAACTGTTCATTCAAATAAACAGTGTCACTTATGTAATTTTATACACCATGTGTTTGGTCCTTTTTTTTTCTATGACGGAAAAATCAACCTTAAATGATTACGCTTATTTAATATTACCAGTTACAATATCCCTAGGAGTTTTAGCATTTTATAGAGCATTCTCTACAAATTATATGGAAAACTTAGATTTGAATTATGAAAGGATTAAATCCATGATATTATTGTTTTGCTTAATCACTATCATTACAATATTCTACAACGTAGACCCGGGTGGGTTAATAAACGAATACTTTGGTTATTCATTATTATTAACAATAATATTAGTAGTATTTGCTTTTTTGTATTTAATTATAGTGATTACCCTGGGAAATAAGGACCACCAGACGCAAACGTCCAAAACAGAAAATAATCTGTTAAGTCAGTTTTCTAAGTTTGGGTCATATGGTAGTATATTATTTATAGCATTTATTGTAATAATAACCGCAGTAATACTTTCATATCCTGGCGGTTTTTTTAGTGAAGACAATAAGGCAATAGCTGGAGGAAGTATTGTACTGATTTTACTAATATGTATTTTAGGTGGGTCATTATTGGTTAGTAACCTTTTCCCAGAAGCATCTTCAACAAATGTAGGAACGAGTAATCTAGACTTATTTAAGCGTGCGTTGCTTATGTTATTCGGAACAATTGTGTCTATAATGTTAATAGTATGGTTAGTATATAATGTACAAAATATGTCGGAAACCTCCGGGTTTGTAAGTTTTGTGTTAAACGCGTTATTATTGTTAGCCATATTGTCGATAATTTATAAGATAATATTTACGAACAACCCCGCTGGGTCCAGTGCAAAGTCTAGTGCATTCGGCGACTTAGTCAGCAATACTATATTTTATATTCCGTGTTTGTTTGGCACTTTGGTTGATGAACTTTTCTCTAACGAGATTTATCAGAACAACCATTGGTCTATGTTAGCACTCGCAATAGGGTTGTTTGGTGTATATTTCTCTATACCTATTGCGTATAACTGGATTGGTCAGCAAGGGGGTACATTATTAGTAAATGACCCCGTTTATACGAGCCAGATGACGTCATTGGGTAGTTATGCAGATTTTAGCAATGGCACGTTTGACTACAACTATGCCATTTCATTTTGGATATTCTGTGACGCATTTCCGCCGAGTACAACGAGGTCTCATAACAAATATTCGTCGATACTAAACTATGCAGATAAACCAAATGTGTTATATAATTCTACCGAAAATACCTTACTTATTACAATGAAAGAGCCCGAGAGTCATACGCATTCATTACTTCAATATGACGATAATGGGAATAGAATTCTGTATAAAAAATCAAATATGTTATTGCAAAAATGGACCAATGTGATTATAAATTATAATGGTGGTATAATGGACATTTTTTTAAATGGCGAATTGGTAAAATCCAACAATGGTGTAGTTCCATATTATACTTTAGACAATCTAACAGTAGGAGAAAATGACGGATATACAGGAGGACTGTGTAACTTAGTTTACCATAAAAAAACATTGACCGCTAACAACATTTACTATATTTATAACACACTTAAAAATAGAAACCCGCCAGTACAATATAAATAATTAAAATATATTATTATTATTATATATGTCTCCATTAACTATTGTTATTATTGTAGCAATAGCCGTTCTAATAATCTTAATACTAAGATACTATTTGACAGATTCGAGTACCCTACAAAGTAGCGTACAAAGTGGACAAACTTCTACAGTCATTCAGGCATCGTCTTTAGCAAGTGATAGTGGAAACGCACCAGCTACCAACTTTACTTATTCGTCATGGTTTTATATAAATGATTGGAACTACCGTTATGGTCACAAAAAGGTATTGTTTGGTAGAATGGGTGCGTCTGCTTCTTCAAATGGTATTGACGACCTCAGCAAGTTAGAGCCTTGCCCCGCAGTGATTTTTGGAGCTATTGAGAACAATCTGGCAGTATCATTATCGTGTTTTGGGTCACCTGACTCACCAACTAATGGCGACAAAATGACTCTACATACGGCAATGGTTTCTAACATACCTATACAACGATGGGTAAACCTGCTTATTAGTGTTTATGGACGAACCCTAGATATATATATTGATGGCAAATTGGTAAGAACCAGTGTATTACCGGGTATTGCATCTGTAAAAAATAATGCGAATGTGTTTGTTACTCCAATGGGTGGCTTTGATGGATGGACTTCAAAGTTACAGTACTGGCCTAATGCATATAACACGCAACAAGCATGGAACACTTACTTAAAAGGATATAAAAGTGCCATATTTGGGTCCGATTATCAACTACAAATCTCCTTATTAGAAAACGGCGCCACACAAAGTACTTTCACAACCTAAACATAATAAGTTTTAAGTGAAATCCTCATCGCTTTCATCATCGCTTTCAATCCATGGTGTTTCATAGGAATAAATTCGTCCATGGTCTCTATTCATGACACATAGAGTGAGTTATATCAATCTGAAAACAAAGGGCTTCATTTTATTTGTATTTTTAGTGGGTGTCTGCATTTATGCTAATATATATATATATATATATATATATAAAAATTAAACGGTTATATTATATATATATATATATATAAATTAAACGGTTATATTCGTTTCAAATATGACTTTTTTATTATTATTACTTAAAAACCTTCATGGCTTATATTATAATATGCAATCCAATCAATCAAACTTTGATTTAAATAACACACATAACCTACAACCGAATGCAAACACCTATCTAATTGAGAAGAAATTCGTGTCAATACATTCACAGGATAGAAATTCCATAATGTACCCACAGTCTTCTAATTTCCAGATCAACTTACCTCAAACTCTAAGAAATGTGGCTAGCGTAAGAGTTTCGACATTTGATTATCCCTCTAACTACGACTTATTTTCTAAAAATAGGAAGAACACTACGCTTGCATTTACTATGACAAATGCATCATTTGTCTTCCCATTTACATCTTTGTATCACCAAGCAGTTTACAACTCTTTAAATAATATGGCAGAACTCGGCGAAGTGTTGTATTGCGATATTTCTCACGGGTTCTACACACCAACCAATATGGTAACCGAATTGACTAATATATTAAATCAAACCGTCTCCAACCAGGTCAAACTCTATGTACAAGATAATTCTACAGAGTATGAATCTATATTAGATGACGACATTAACTACGATAGATTTGTTGTTATGTATAATGAAGTGACACAAACTATTTCGTTTGGAAATACTGCCGATGGATTCATTTTGAATAATGACAAAATATTTGATTTTTCACAGAAATCCATTGCGGTTGAGTGTATAACAAGTCCATTACCCGACTTTTCAGACTGGGGGTTACCATCAAATATAGGATTGCCACGATTTTCAGTAACTTCAAAAACTGCACCATTCCGAAAGATTAATTACGGAGACGTATCACTTGGGGATAATGGCTACTGGTTGTTACCATCTACGGAAGAAAATATAGTTCATTACGTGGATTGTCCCTTCAAAATTAATCTAATGGGAAGTGCGAATTTTTATTTATCAATAAAGCAACTAAACTGCATTGATACAACTGTTCCTTTTAGCGTTAGTGGATCCACAGGTAAGGCTGCTGACAACGCAGGAATAGTAAATATGGCTCTATCTAAAATTCAAATACCAACCACTCCCATAACACAATGGTTTGGTCAGGAATCGTCTGGCAGTCCGCATAAATATTTCTCTCCACCATTGGAAAGTATCGACAAACTCAGTATTAAGTTGTTATATCACGACGGGACTCTTGTTAATTTTGAAAATTTCCCATATTCGTTTATGTTAGAGTTTACACTATTGGTACCACACATATTGAGAAGCGGTGTAGTATTCGACCCTGCCAAAGGCGTTGTAAATAATATTCACATAAAGGGACAATAAAGCACGTTATTTTTTTTTCTTTATTTTTTTTTAAAGACATATAAAATATGACTACTCAATCTGGTCGAGCTTCTGACAAGTGGGTAAAAAAATATGAAATTACAAGCGATGAAATTACAAGCGATACAAAACTATTATACCGCGAATGCAGGCTCGTCTCTTGAAGACACACAAGCTAAGACTTCTAACCCAAATTTCACTTTCAATATTAACAAGACAAAATAGCTTAATATCCCATCCCATATTTACATGTTAAATTATATAAACAGATGAGTTTATATAATAATAAAACTATGACAAAATTATATTTACTAAAACCGACATTGGTTCTTGTAGAGTCTCCTGCGAAATGTTCAAAAATCCAACAGTATTTGGGGGATAAGTACAAAGTATTAGCCTCATATGGGCACTTCAGAGAGTTGTCTTCTCTCACAGATGTTGATTTTGAACAAAATTTAAAACTAACATTTAAGGTGATAGATAACCATTTTAAAAAAAAACAACTAGCATTGATTAGAAAGACCATAGATGAATGTGATGAAGTTATATTAGCGTCTGACAGCGACCGTGAAGGTGAAGCCATTGCTTGGCACATATGTGATTTTTTTAAACTAGATGTTGCGAAATGCAAACGCATAATTTTTAATGAAGTTACTGAGACTGCCATCCAGTACGCCATAAATCACCCGATTAAAATAGATTTAGCATTAGTTCAAGCGCAACAAACAAGACAGGTTTTAGATTTACTGGTAGGATTTAGGATTTCACCAGTTTTATGGAAATTTGTAACTGGAAACAAGTCATTGTCGGCAGGACGATGTCAGACGCCTGCACTTAAACTCATTTATGATAATCAAATTGATATAAACAATAACCTAACACAAGAGAGAAAAATATACAATACGAGCGGGTATTTCACTAACTCTAACATTTGTTTTGACTTAAATAAGGAATTTGAAACCGAAAGTGAAATAACACAATTTTTAAATGCTACGATTGATTTTGAGCATAAGTATGTGTGTAGTAAACCAGTTAAGGTATATAAACCAGCCCCAGAACCACTTACTACAAGTAAAGTGCAACAAATGATTAGTAATGAATGTAGATACAGTCCGAAAGAAACCATGCAGATTTGTCAGTCGCTATATGAGGCGGGTTATATAACATATATGCGAACGGATAGTAAGGCATATAGCAAAGAATTTATTGACACTATCACTTCATATATTGGTAGAACGTACGACGAAACGTTTTTACGTAAAGACTTGGTCGACTTTATTGTCAATGTCAATACTTCTGGTGCACATGAAGCCATGCGACCTACAGACATTTCGCTTAAAGAACTTAGTCCCGACTTGAATATTAGAGAGAGACGTGTTTATAAAATAATTCGTGACCATACCCTAGAAAGTTGTATGTCATCTGCATGTGTTAGTTCAGTTCACGCATCCATTACTGGTGCAAATACCACGCTATTCGAAAAAAATAGCGAGTTACTTGTTTTCCCTGGGTGGAAAATTGTAAAGGGTAAGAACGGGCTGACCAATAAAGAGTACCAATATTTGATTTTAATCAAAGACAACACCGTTTTACGATACAATAACATAACTGCCCAAGAAAACATTAAGAATGTGAAACAACATTATACTGAAGCAAAGGTGATACAACTGTTAGAAGAACGAGGCATTGGTAGACCGTCCACTTTTGCTATGCTAGTTGACAAGATTCAAGAAAGAGGTTATGTAAAAAAAACAGACATCAAAGGACGAGAAGTATTATGCAAGGAGTATTCGCTTGTAGAATCTACTATTGTGGAGACCGTCACTAAGAAGGAATTTGGAAATGAGAAACGCAAGTTAGTAATGCAACCACTTGGCAACTCAGTTATTGCGTTTTTGGTTAAGCACTTTTCTGGATTATTTAACTACGAATATACAAAACATATGGAGGAGGAGTTAGACAAAATCACCTGTGGTACCCGAAATGGTCATGAGTTATGTAAGGATTGTAATGAATTAATAGAAGGGCTAATAAGTACTTTAAAACAAGATAAAAAACTAGAATTTGTTGTAGACGAAAATAATACTTATATAGTTGGAAAATATGGTCCAGTAATCAAATGTATTGAAAGTATTGATAATGTAGAAACGATAAAATATAAATCTATTAAGAGCGACATAGATATGATGAAACTAGAACAGGGGGACTATAAGGTGGAAGACTTGATCTCAGAAAATAAGAGCATCCTAGTTGGTAAGTATTTGTCGTCAAACGTTTTTATACAGAACGGCAAATACGGGTTGTATGCCGTTTGGGGTAAAAATAAAAAAACACTGAAAGACTTAGGCAATAGAGAGGCGTCGACAGTAACATTAGAGGAAATTATTCCTTACTTAGAAAGTGGTGTGACAAATATCGTACGGGTTCTTTCTAAAGAAATCTCCATCAGAACTGGTCCAAAGGGAGATTATATTTTTTTCAAATCTAAACAAATGCGTAAACCCAAATTTTATGATATTAAACAATTTAACATGACCACTGACCATGATTATAAAGTATGTAACATAGACATTTTAATGAGATGGTTGGACCAAGTATATAAAATTTGAATACTCTGACACCTTACATGTTTGGTTCCATCAAAAATGAAGGTATAAGAAATTGTACGATATATCGGTATATACTCATTATTAATATAATACAAATCAATGTTAACATATCGTCTCTGAAATGGAGTGTACGTTCTAACGCGTATATGTGCCGTATAGTGTCGTCGTCGTCAAATTCTTCATCCTTATCCTCATATTCAGTATCAAGTTCTTCAGATAGGTCAAGTTCGTCAGATAGTTCAAAATCTTCAGATAGTTCAAGATCTTCAAGTTTTTCACGTGTTTCTTCAAGTTTTTCACGTTTTTCGTCAAGTTTTTCAAGTAGTTCAAGGAGTTCGGATTCATCTTCGTCTCTTTCCTCGTCATAGTCGTCGTAGTTGTAACCGTCGTCGGTGTCGTCGCTATCGAATCCAGTCACCCATTCATTTGATGTTTTTG
>TARA_B110000971_G_scaffold218116_1_pt1 | contig 15336 bp, 20 predicted proteins | sample TARA_B110000971 | Tara Oceans TARA_B110000971 (sample SAMEA4397842) | marine metagenome | biome: Polar Biome; feature: [SRF] surface water layer (ENVO:00010504); material: water (ENVO:00002006), including particulate matter (ENVO:01000060) such as... | depth 5 m | reverse complement strand
GGGGGGGGGGGAGGTGTAAGGTAGGTTAAAATTTAGCCCTATAATAGACGTATTATTAGGGAAAATTGTTGGATGAGTGCGGTGGACTATAAAATGTTTGACGTGTAGGGAGGAAAACTGGCGGAAACGTAGAATCAACTATGGAAAATGATTTATTATATAGTCCAAAATACGAATTTACGTATGAAGGGACAACGGGAGGTAATTTTATATTATATTATATATTTGTAAATACGAATAGATAATAAAAAAAAATGAATTTGGAATGTTGGAATGTTCTAGTTTATACACTCATTACACATACAGACAGAATAAGAAATATGTGGTCAGACTTTAATATTCCTATATCTTTGATGTTTATCATCACTTGCAACCTTTGTATAAATGTGGCGATGCTTACCTTCTTCATTATAGAGTTTGTAACAGTTTCAGTGTCTAATATTGACGACTTAAAGAGGTTCTGTTGATCAACTAACTCATTAACATAAGGATAAACAACACTTTTTCTTTTATGTTTGAACTTGCCATGGAGTGTGCAAATGTAGATTTTTCGAGTTTTACTTACTTCAATTTATTGTAGATTACTTAATGTAGAATATATTCAAAATACGAGTATTAAGTCTGCATCCTCTACTCTATACTGCAATGTTTTTATTAAAAAATACTAAAACGTATCTTAAAAAAAATGATAGACAACCTTACAAACAATTAATGGACCACAGTTCAAAAATGTTAAGTAACCTTGACATACCTATACCTGAAAATGTATTTAGTTATTCGCCACAACAACAAGATTTGATATATAAATATCTGGTACAAATGGACGAATCACAAAAACAGACGTATTTAATTGCCAAAGACCATCTTGAAACATCATTCAACATCGTAAAAAGTAACGGTTATGTACGGTGGTTTTCCGAATACTCAAAGGGTGGTGTATCTGGATAATACTCCTTAAAAAACTTTAACACTTGTTTACGCATCCGTATTCTTCTAGTTGGGTTGGTTTCCGTATCATTTATGCAGAAAAAAAGCGGTTTTAACTTACGTATATTGTCTAGTTTTGCATTTAAAAAATCGCCGTAATTTGAAATGTAATATGTTCTATAATTATCATTTGATAGTACTGCTTTTTGTTTTGCGTACATATATTTGGCTATCGGATAATGTATTTGTTGACAAGGACTTTCTAAGTTATTCTTTTTACATATATCAAATCCCTCGCCATTTCTTTTTTTCGTTTTCCGTATCCAATGTATATAATCTGCATATTTCTCATTAAATTCTAGATTTATGCTTTTAAGTCTAGGCATAGGGATATGTTGATACATCATATTATTATTTGGTGGAAATTTTAACATTTTGTTAGCATTTGGTATTGTAGTTTTAGCACTATAATGTATATATGCTTTCCCATCGGGTGTAAAAAAATCAGTATATTTAGATTTTCTGCCTAGAAATATATCGTCATTAAAATAAATAAAATGTTCCGAAAGTCCTTTAATATTAGGTACTGTTGTCTCTATAGCGTTCGAATTCGTGTTTGGTAAGTATGATTTGTTAGGAAACGTATCGAAATGGTCAATAATCTCAATTTTATCATTCATCTTCTTAATCCAACTTGGCATTTTTTTAGGAGGATTCATCAGAATGAAAATTTTATGAACCCAAGGTGCAAACTTAAAAATAGAACGCAAACTATATTTTAATTCGTCGTTATATCCTAATCTTATATCATTCGAACGGTCTTCCCCCTTCCACGTATAGACAACATCAATGTCAAATGGTGGGCGTGTGTATTTGTTTTTTACAGTTTTGTTGGTTGTATTTTTGTGTCTATGTCTGGTAAGCTTCATTAATATAATAATACATATTTATTTTGTAATACTAAATAATTACGCTGGTGATATTTCAACTCTACCAGGACCTCTAAGAGGATTAGGACTACTTTATATTGGAAATATACAATGTAATGACTCGAATCAGATCTATTATACTTTTCTTGTTCCTAATTCACAATATACATCTTGTTATGGTCCAAGATATGACATAACAAATGATACATTTACTACAGTGGGCTCTTATATTAATCCAAATGATACAACCACATATGGAAAGAACAAATGGTGAATTTAAAATTATTAAAGGTACATCTGTGAATTATAATTGCACTACAAACAATAAGGTCGGACTAAATTTATCAAATTCGGTTTTAGGTAATAGATTAGTTGGGGAAAATATATCATCAACTGGTAACTCAGCATTTCAATGTGTCATAGATTGGGACAAAGTATCTGTCTTGTAAAAAATCCTGATAATAACGCTTATATTAATTTAATTAATCATAAGACCTACCATTTTCTGTGTCCCGACTTCGGACGGTTCGATGGAAAATGTAAAATCGGCTTTCTTATTAAAAATGTTACTTACTTCTAAACCATGGATATTTGCATTATTTAATACAAAACTATGTATCATATTATTCCATTTTTTAATAACGCCATAATATGGTTTATAAAAAATGTCATGTGGATAGTAAACATCTAAAAGCACGAGGGTCGATAGATGTAGTTTTGTTTGAACGGTTTCAACTAATTTCGTATAAGATTTAAACATTTGGGTCAAAGATGTTTTGTTCGGTCTCTTTATATAATTTGTAATAATATCATTACCGCCGACAGATAAATAAATAGTTGAACTTGCATTATCTAGCGAATATGGTACTTTATCAACCTGATAATAACAATCCGTAATAATAGCCCCATCTTGTGCAAAATTATAACAGTTTCCGCCATTTTTTACGTTCAATAAATATTCAACGGATTTATCGTAGCTAACATAAGAGTTATTTTTAAGTATACTATCACCTACCAATATGACGTTTTTTTGAGCCTTGGTAACCTGAAAAGACTCTTTATGAGTGTTAAAAAGAATTGTAATAATCACACCCAACAAAAAAATAAAAATAAAATGCACATTTTTATACGACATTATATATAAAAATATGTTTATTATATTGCCCCAAAATTTATGTTAGGTTATATATAACTTTATTAGAATACTTAGCAAACGGATAAATTTGAAATTTATCTATAATGGTCACCACATATAGTTCGTACGTTCCTACTGGTACAATAGGAACTGTAAACGATATGTTAAATGACGACAAATACTTTATTTGTATGTTTTTCAGTGGTCCAAACGAAACTGTTGTACTTGGAAAAAAATTAAGTCCTGTAATAAAAATGGTAGTAAAAGTATTGACGGCGGAGGAAGTGCTAGATAATGAATATATTATTGGATTGGTTGATGGATAAAATCCTTTTACATTTCGCATATTCTTCACTACAATAGGGCTAATGGTTATAGCGGTACATGCCATTAAGTACTAGTATATTACTAGCAAATATATTAAAATCTACATTGAAATATCATGCATATCATGAATATTATTGTAGATTATTGATTTGGCTTTTGCATAGTATTTTGGGTTATTGTAGTCGACCGACATTATTTTTACTATTGCTTTATCGTATTGCTTACAAAGATGGTCGTTAGAACGCAACTCTTCTTGATGTGATTGTTTCCACTCAAAACACAATTTCGATGTTTTCAACTGTAGTGAATTAAATAACAATTTACACCCCTCTTCAGAAATCTCTTGCCAAGTCTCATTAAATATAAAAAGCATGTTTTTTTTTTGAGTAAAAGCCATTATCGGCAGTTCTGCATCTAACATATGACCCTTTACAATTTCCGTGAATATGTCGTTAAACGATTTGTTAAGTATACTATTTATTAGTTCTCTATCTAACGCAATATGTCGTGTAAACGCGTGGAATGAAAGGCTAGGACCCGCCTTATTTTGATTTAACCATTCTACTATATTTAGTGGTTTATTGTCTTTGACCACATGTTTACTTACTTCAGCCAGTTGGGTTTCTAATTTTTTATATTTCCTCGTCAATCCTAAAATCATATTATATAAGTCTGCCTTACTAGGTATAATATCATCATCTTTATCGGGAATCAGTTTGTCACATCGGGTTATTAAATAACATAATACTGCATGCTTTTTCAAGGCACCCTTTTGTTTGTATTGTTTTCCACAATTAATACAACATTGTTTGTTTTGTGTAATAAGATTTGGATGATTATGTTGATTCATTGCTGTTTCCACCGCTGGGTCACTTTTGTCTTTTTCATTTTTGTGTGTTATTTAACATTTTGTATAATATGTTATATAATATATAATATATAATGGAGGTTTGTGATGTGCTACTTGACGACAAACTTTTAACTGAATATAAACTTTCCAATCCGTGCGATCTGAACCCTACCTACGCATCTATTATGCGTTTTAACCAAAAGTACAACGTTTCTAAAATCATACCCCCCACATCTATCGTGATAAATCGTAATAATAAGCAAAGAGGTCTTCAACCATTTTACTATAGAAACCGTACCTGCGTCTCAAACATAACGTCTACTCAAGCTGAGGTTACGCAGCAAATAAATACAGATAAACATATTAATACAGCTTACAGGTATCAGACCTTAAAAAAAATACAAAATACCGTTCGTGTGCATTCGTCCTTATATACCGATAGCAAAGGTTGCTTGTCCTCTTATCAAATTAATCCTACATTTCGCTGGAATCAACAAAGTGATAGACATATCCCAAGTGTACAAAAAGCTACAGTACCAACTGTACATGGGTTAGGTTGTTTAAGCAATACACGATATTCTGTAACATCGAGTAGGCCTGGTTGCCAAACACCAGGCGGAGTAGGGTGTGATATTAAACATAATTCATATGATAGATATTTAAATAGACTTAAGGCGACAGGACCCTTACGTAGTCAACCTATACCTGTGACATTTCAAGACAAAATTATACCATTTAATAGAGCATATCCGATTTATGGAGGCAAGACAGTTACAACGAGTATTGTTGCAGGTTGTGTATGTCCCAAAAACTATAGACCAACCTTTTCTATCATTACTGGATTAAACTAGTCTTAAGTAATATTTAGTGTAAAAAAAATTATATACTTATAACATATAATGCCTGCACTTATGAAAATGTTTTTTGATAAGAGAGCGACGGATGCACTGTCAAGTAATACCCCCACCATAAGGGTGCCTGCCTTAAAGACTACCTCGTTGAATAGTCCGATGATTTATAGAATTATCAACTCTAAGACTGGGTGTGGTGGGTGCGGCAAGTAGTAAACGGATTATAAATAATATAATATTTCTTTAATATAAAAGAAATGTTAGATTTTATTGCTAACGTATCCAAGCCAGCCATGGTTATTTCATACCCGTCAAATCTCCTGCATAAATCATCTAACTACAAAACTATGTTCGATACGGTTGACCTTCCATATAATAGGCAATATAATAACTGTAAAGGACAATTTTGTTATACGTACAGCAAGGGAACTACCATTTATAAGCCACATACAGACGTGGGTATGGTTGGAAGAACAACCGCAGGATACATAGCTCAACGAAAAAGAGTATAAGTATGTTTTAAGTATTTATCAATGCTACTATCGCCTATTATTACTTTCCAGTTGGCATCTATCAACAGTACAAATCCAAATAAATATAGTAAGAGTTTCATATGAAAATCTAATGAGACTGATTGTTTGTACCACGGATTAAAAACTAAAATCAAGAAAATAGACATAAGTAGCTTAAATAACAGCTCAAAACGCTCTTTTAAATATAACTTTTCTTTATATCTTTCTTCCAGTTTCGCATCTGACGGATTAACCCTTGATACCATTTTGGCAACTACCGCACGTATTGCAAAGTACACAAAAAGAATCTTTACCACGAAAATTACTGTTACATAGTTTGATAAAAACGTCATCGGTAATATACAGTATATTATTATTTTTATTTTAAAGGTGAGTTAGCTATCCTTAATGTTCGTTATAATATACAAAAATAGATGTATTATATATATTATATGACCTCAAACACTTTTACAAACGACTTGAAAAAAACATCTATTAATGATGCTTATCAATATAACACATTTAGTCCTCACGTTTATTTACAACCCAAATATTCACATATATGTATTTTTTGTTCACATAATCAATCTAAAGTACTAATGACTGATGGGTCCTTTAGACAATGTAGTAGATGTAATAAGCAGTTTAGAGCTAATATAATATAAATTTAATATAGATATGGATAATACGATTCCAAAGGCTAGCTATGTTTATCTGTTGGTATCTAGTGATAACGCAACCTATATAGGTGCTACAGTGAATCTAACCCATAGACTACGTCAACATAACGGCGAACTAGTTGGGGGTGCCCATTTAACTACTAGTAAAGTATTAAAAGGTCATCATTGGTCAAGAGTCTGTCATGTATCTGGATTTCCAGACTGGCGTGCAGCATTACAATTTGAGTGGAGATGGAAACATCTATCCCGACAATTTCCCAAAAAAATGTTTCCATTAGAGAGAAGAATGAAAGCATTAACTAGATTATTATCATTAGAAAAATCTACCAGTACCGCCATACCATATGTGCAATGGATTACACCTCCCGAAGTACATGTAGAAATGGAGGAAGCGAATCAATATTATCAACCGACCGTGTCAAATGTCGTGCAGGAAAGGTCATTATGAACATCTATTTCTATAACTGCCAATATTTCTGGGACAATAAAAGGGAATTCGTTGATCTCCAGTCAAACTGTGTTGACCTGCGATTGAAAAAAAATCATATTATTATTATTATTATTATTATTTGATATGTTATATTCGTCGTTGCGTGTTTCCTACACCATAAAGGCAGTGGAACTGATTAAAAGGTAATACTTTAACTAGTTACAGTTGTATAACAGAAAAAAATGAATATCACTTCTCTTTATTATCAACTCAAATAAAATATATGCATCTCATAACAACTAGATTTAATAACGACACATGGACCGAAAACATTAAGTACCGACAAGTATATAATACACCATGTATATATGGAAGTCCACAAGAGTTAAATTCTAATAAAATACAGTATCAGACAAGTATATTTGTTATTGAAATGAATAATACTACTAATCAAATAGAAGGCATTGGTTTAATCAAAAATTTCAATCATACAGATAAATACTACCTTATCCACAGCGACTATAACTATAATAGATATATTTATAAGAGTAACTACCGATTAGATAGGACACACTTTTTATCAACCCATAAAGTTTTACTAACCACATTAGAATATATTGTATTTAGTGAAAAATCGCATTTAAAACGGGGTTCTGGATTTACAGTCATAAATGATAAACTTATATCAAACAAAAAACATGAGTTGATTAAGACTGTTGACATTAAAAAAATTATCCTCTTATTAAAAAAAATGTTTAAAGTCGTTTTTTCTAATAATATAAATATATCATGTCCATTAAGAGATTTCAACACAGAGATACAGACATAACTAATTTTACTACTTCAGAATTAATGGCAACCGTTGAGTTGACGGACCTAGACCCGACTAACATACGCAATAAAACAGATATATTAATACAGAAATATAAGATTAAGGACCCCATTTTATCAGCTTTTTTTACTCAGGTCAGAAGTCAACTCTTATTATATATAGAGTCAAATGACACCTCTCACGAGGAACAGAATAAACAACGGATAGTTGTTGACAATGGTGCTCACGAAGGATACCAGAATATGGGCGGACTACTCTCTAATCCATCTAACAATAACCAGCAAACTGATTGGGACGATAATCAATATCTTCAACAAAAAAATACAAACCAAACCGATAAAATCACTAACAGACAGCAAATCACTACAACATTTGCTAATAACCATGTACCTATGAAACGTGCCCAAGTGGCTACCACAGATACTTATAGTGTACCCGTTAAGCAAGACTCATTAAACCCTAATCTTAAAAATACCATTACAAGATTTGTCAATTTGGATAGTCAGTTTAGAAAATATAGTAATGGCGTAGATTGCACTTCAACTAATTATACATTAGATTTATCCGATACATTGAAGGACGCTATCAGTTTACGATTATTTTCTTTCCAAATACCTCTTTCTTGGTACGCTATAGATTCTGCTTATGGAAATACTTGTTTTTGGATTATAAATACAGACTACAATGTACCTGTTTACATACCATCTGGGAACTATACACCCTCACAATTTATTTTATTTATTAATAAAGCATTTGTTGACGCAGGCTTCATTTTGTTACCCGACCAAGACCCCGCGACATATAATATTAATAATGGCAAACTCACATTATATTTAAGTGGCATGCAATATAATCCTACTGGCGAAAATACCCTTTTTACAGTTAGTAACACTAGTATTTTATTATTTTTTGATTTTAGCTTTAAACTATTATGCGCCAATAATTGTTTTAGCCGCACGAATTATCATCTTAACACTACTTTAGGATGGCTTATGGGGTATAGATTGCCATACATTCACATTCACGACTATGGCAATGAAGCACCATCCATTCTAGATCTCAACGGCACTAAATATTTAATACTTGTTTTAGATGACTTTAATCAAAATCATATTAATAATAGTTTAGTATCCATATCTACATACAACAATGTATTAAAATTACCCAAATATTATTCTAACGATTTGACTTTTATATGTCAAGAACCAACCGATGGAGGACTTAATAATTTACCCGAACTTATTGCTACTGACCCATCTAATGGACTATTGATTGGAGGCAAATATGACCAAACATTTACTAAAACACAAACTATAATACCTAGTGCACCCAGACAACTCACACAATCTCAAATATACACTATTAATGAAATCATCAAAAACAAAAACAATGGTAGCGCAGACTATTTGGCACAGGCACCTACATCTGGCGATATTTTAGCCTTGTTACCCGTTAAAACAGGCACTGGCGTATCTACAGGAACATTGTTAATTGAATTTTCTGGTTCTATTCAAGAAAACAAGCGTGTTTATTTCGGACCAGTTGATATTGATAGAATGGCACTCAAACTATTAGACGATAAGGGTAACATTCTTAACCTTAATGGCAATGATTGGGTCGTATCGTTAGCCTGTGACCTTTTATATCAATATTAGGTAATTATTTTTATTTAATTTCTGCCTGTTTTGGTATCCATATTAAATATGGATTTTTTTAACGAGTTATTGTTTCTATAAAACAAGCTGTTATGTTGTGGTTCTTGTTCTAAAGCTTTTAAATTTGTTTGTATCACCAGACCATTGTTGTCCGAATAAAATATATGTTTTATTTTATATCCCTTTAACGACGACAAGTATATCATTTTTTTTATACAGTTGCTACAAGGCTTACTATTTTGGATCTTAGCGTTTGTGGAAATTCTAGTTATAAACATATTTATTTGTTTCGTCTGGTTTCTATTGTGTTTTGTTCGAAAATTTGTCAGTTTGTTTATTGCATCTATTTCCGCATGCGTTCCTGGAAACGCACTATCCATATCTCCATAAGTATTATATCCATATGAAATTATTTTTTCCGTCTTTGTCATAAATAGTTCATTATTGTTTGCAACTATTTTTCCTTGGTCAAAAACTATGGCTACATGATTATAATCATTTGATGTTAGCATCAAGGAAGAACTACCACTCTTTTTATTTTTTAGATTAGGGATAAATGTCCTTATATCTGTATTACATGGAAGACAGAAACGTTTTATGTATAGATTTTCCAATAGGGTATGTTTCATTCTGTAGGTGTGTTTAATTATGTGTGTTTAATTATTATCCTTATTTTTCTTTTCTTTTCATTTCATTTTTTTCTGATTTACAATAGTAATGTCATTCACACAGTAATATACTTTACTATTTTACTATCACACTACCTTAAGGCTTCACGCACAACAAAAAAGAACTACATTATTATATTAAGAATACGCACGGACAAATTATTAATAAATTTGTTTAGTGGTGTGTGTGTGTGTGTGTTGTATTGTACTCGTAAATAAAGACTTAAAAATAATATGGTCTATATTCATATATGAGCTTTGATTTTAATATAGACAACTACACTAAAACAGAACTTATGGACATATTTGATTTACCTACTGACTACGACCAAAATATTTTTGAAATACAGGCAACCAAAATGAGGGACAATCTGGTCCATAATAAAGAACTTAAACCAAATATTTTAACCAATACTCTAGCTTTCATTACAAAATGTAAACATATTCTATTTAATGAGGAAATAACCTCTACTGGTACTAACTTCTTAGAAAATGTGTATAATTCGAATTATACACTAAAACCAGTTCCCTTAGAAGACCCTAACGACCATATGGTACAAGTTAGAGAGAATACACCATATTTGTCGTCGTATCCAAGTCAGTTCTTTCCTGGCGTTATTAATCCATTGAAGAAAAATACACGTTACATTAACTTAAATATTGATTCTAAATTTAGAGATAACTACCTTACTACATCTGCGGCTAATTTTAATGTCAAAATTAATCAAAATATGAACAACATATTAACTATGCGATTAGATGTTATAGAACTACCAACTACCTTTTATAGTATATCAAGTAAATTACTTAACAATTATTTTTATATTGACCTACCAGAGACAGACGAAAGCCAACTCATAGAAATAATAGAGGGCAATTATGACTACAAATCACTTGAATATACTATTAACAATCAACTCCAAACTATAGGCGGAAACTTTGAATATATTGTCTTTAACATAGACTCTAACGAATCTCTAGGTGGTAGCACATGGAAAATGATGGTACAGCTTACTACAACTTCTGGGGCACCTATAACTTACATAAATCTTAATTTTAAAAAGGACCGTTCGGGTATAGAAGACAACTCCGTCTTACTCCAGTTGAAACTGGGGTGGATTATGGGGTTTCGACAGCCTATATATATTAACAAATCTTCCTATATATCAGAGGGGATTGTCGACGTGTTAGGCATTAGGTATTTGTACCTAGCTATAGATGACTTTAACACCAGTGTTAACAACAGTTTTTATAGTGTTTTCAATAATTCTCTTCTGAATAAAAATATTCTTTCTCGTATTACACTACACGGAAACACATTTAACACTGACCAGGTTAGTGATTTGTATATTACACGAACCCCACGAGAATATTTCGGACCAGTCAATATACAGAATTTTAATGTTCAGTTATTAGACCCTTATGGACGAATTGTTGACTTAAATCACATGGACTTTAGTTTTTGTCTTACATTACAAACCGCATACGATATATAACCTTAACCTCATATATACAACTTAACATATTCTATTCATATTCTATTTTTTTATTTTTAATATGACTAAATGACACTGCATAAATGCAGTACATTAGACATTAATGTAACACTACTTGAACGTGTAGTTTAAAAATACAAAAAAAAATTAAGGTTTTTATTTAAAATTAACATCAGATATGAAATACATTATAAAAACGATATTTTACACTCAAATTTTTTTAACTCGTCGTTCCTCCATTGTTTCAAATAACGCTTCTAGTATTTTAAGTTCAAGTCTATCTTCTAGACTTTTAACCCGTTCTTTCAGAGCACAGTAGTCTGCATCTTTCTGTTCAAGTCTATCTTCTAGACTTTTAACCCGTTCCTCCAACAATCTAGAGTTCTCAGCAAGCTGGTGCGTATTGAGAAAACTATGTTGAACTGGATTGAGGTTTTTAGCAAGAATCCAGTACCGTGTAGGCTCAACCCAGAGTCTGTATTCTGTGTTACGCTCATATGAGTCAATGATGTCCTTCGCTATCGGGTTATCGTATAGATATTCCATATGAATAAAGGCACTGAAGTAGTTAGAACCGATTTCAGTAATATCCACGCGACTTACCTCGCCAACAAATAGTAGTCTAAATGAGTGAATAATATCGGTGGCAGTATATTCCCCATATATACGGGGAATATAGAAAGCATATTGTGTTCTAGTAGAGTTTGGCATGGTTGTCATGGTCGGTGTGAGTGTGATACGGTACAGCGTCATATCTGGTTTCATTTTTTTAATATATTACAAATACACATTTTAGTATAACTCGTAAGTAAAATGAAAAAAAAAATGAGTTTACGTATGTCTTCTACTACTCAGTATAACAAATCAATAAGCTACCAACAATACCTTTAGTATGAACGAAGACTTTTGCCCAATCTGTATGGAGGAGATAGTGACGTTAAAAAATACGGTATTAACGGAATGTAATCATAAGTTTCACACCAGCTGTCTGATGAAGTCAGTCGCATTCAACGGATTTGCTTGTCCTTGTTGTCGTGACGTAATGGCAATGGCGCGTGAAGGCGAGTTGAGTGAGGATGAGGATGAGGATGAGGATGAGTACGAGGAGTACGGTGATTTCTGTGAGAGAATGGACGAGGAAGATACTGTGTTAAGTAGCTTTAGATGGTTGTTTAATCGACTAGAAAATGAACCAACCGAAGAGTTCCCTCTCGATGATATTGCTCGTAGAGAAAGGCTTGAGGATGAGGATTTTCCCGTCCCCGTCGCCATAGATTTGATTTTAAAGAGTCTTGTAGAACAGGGGGTGACAATGGAAGACCTATTAAAATCCCACTTATTCGGTGCACACGATGAATATCAGGTCGAAAATGATTATAACCGTGTAGACCGTCAGATTTACGGAAAAATCCGCCGTTTAATAGCAAATCCTCCATAATCGATTATATGTATTTCAAATTATTTGTATAATATCATCCTTCATATAAAATAAAAAACCTACACCCCATATTTTTTTTATCTGTGGCATTATTCACGAACTTCAAACCAATGTTTTTATACCTTCCAGAAAATCTACGTCAATTTTCCACCCTAACTTCTTCAGTTTCTGGTTACTTATATAATATCGATTGTCATTAAATGGTCTATCGGGTATATATTCAATCCACTCATCATATTGGTCTGTATTCTTTATTAGTTTAATTAATATTTTAGCTATTTCCATTACAGAAAATTCCATCCCATCATCGCAACCTATATTATAAATCTCTCCGACCAGCCCCTTCTCTAAAATCGTTTCAAATGCAGATGAAGTATCACATGTATGTAAGAAGCCCCTGATACTTGTTCCAGTTCCTTGTATAGTAACCTTTTTATTTTCTTTTAATAATTTGATAAAGAGAGGTATAATTTTTTCGGGATATTGATTGGGTCCATAAACATTATTTCCTCGCGTAATTATTATCGGCATATTATACGAGTGATTATAAGATTGTGCAATTAATTCGGCACCCGCTTTGGTGGCTGCATATGGATTGGTAGGACATAATATGGAATGCTCGGTTTTATGCTGTTCTTCTACAGAATTCATTGACTCGCCATATACTTCGTCCGTTGAAACGTGTATAAACTTTTTTATCTGGTTATATTTTCTACATTCTTCCAACAAAACATGTGTACCTAACACATTATCTTTTGTAAATGTTAGAGACATTTCGAATGAATTTTGGACGTGTGATTGAGCCGCAAAGTGTATTACGTGAGTAATTTTGTGTTTTTTTAGAGTTTCACCCACAAATGTCTCGTCAACTAAGTTACCCTTTAGAAATACATACTGACTATTGTCACGAATCTCCTTATTTACATTGGTTTCTGATGCACAATAATACATTGCATCCAAATTAACCAGTTTGTTTATTTGTTGTTTAGGAAAATAGTAGTTTATGAAATTTGACCCGATAAACCCGTTACCACCCGTTACTAATAAATTTATTTCATTTGACTGGGACGTTTTGTATTCTATTAAACATTCCCTGATAGAATCACTAATATGTTTTACATTTGGATATAAAGACTCTAATTTCGTAGTATCTAGATAGTTATTAGACCTATCCGACGCTAAAATGCTACGTTGTTCCGATTCACTAAAGTTTTTCCATGTAAAACTATTATCAACTATATCTTTATACATTTTTAATATTTCGTTATGCGAAATCAACCCAGGATTTGTTAGATTTACTGTTCCAGTAACACCTTTTCGCATCATATCTATCACATATGGTAATAATTCTGGCAAAACAGTCATAGAATTCGCAATGGAACATATTTTTTCATAGTTTACTATTTTTGTTATAAAATTACGCTTATTTTCACCACCAGTTATCGGCATACGTATCCTTAAATTTAATACCTTATACAAAGACATTAACTGGTCTGTAAATCCTTTTACCACCGAATATGAAGACCCGAAAAAATTCGGTAATGATGATTCTTTAAAACCATTCACTTCCTCTTCAAATGGATGAGTTTCGTCAAATTTAAAAATACACCCCGTTCCTAAATACGTATAATGTATATTTAGCGTTGTACATAAAGCTGCTAACAGAATCGGCGAATATAAGTTGTCACGCACATTTTCTACCAATTTTCCTTCCTCTTCTAAATAATCTATTGTACTATATTCTTTCGTATCTATTTTTCCATGGGTACGACCAATTAATGAAATCACATGAGTTGGATTTACCGACCGTATTTCTTCTTCTAAATCATGTTTACTATCAGCACGAGACTTACCTTCTTCGTACCAAATGTTTTCAGACTTTAGTAGAGAAGTAAATTGACTACCAATCCAACCTTTATGACCATATATTAAAACTTTCATCTAATATATATTAAATATATAAATATTGTTTGTAGCTATTACTTACCGTCTAATTTACAGTTTATGTTTAACTCTGGTTGATTTTTTTTTTGTCTTTTTGTGTGTTTTCTTCTTTTTACTACTTTTTCTACGTCGTTCGGTGGTTTTGCTTTTTGTCGGAAAGTCTTTACTTAGTCTTTTATGAATCGCTAAATCTACTGATGGTATTTTTAACAGATTTGCTAAATCATTGTTATCTAACTCGATACTATACACTTCACTATTACCGTTTGTATTGCTATCAACCAAAATATTCACGTGTTCCCCATCATATTTCGCATCCCACTTTGTTTTATTTACAACCATTTCGTTTTTTTCATTCACTATAGTTTCAACAAAACCTTGATTTTTGATTAACATCATTTATATAAAACCAAATACAAAATAAATAATACTAATTAAGTTAAATGTCTTTTAGGAAATACGGCGGAACAACATTCTCTGCAAAACATAATGTGGTTAATAGCAACTATAATAACACACAACACTTATCAGTTTCAGGGTCTGTAGGACAAACAGACAGCGTTATTCAATTCTATAGCGACATTCACGCTCAACAAAATCTCGACGTTTCTGGAAATACCACCGTCCAATCCTTAACTGTATATGACACTTTAGACGTATCT
>TARA_B110000971_G_scaffold177596_1_pt1 | contig 15340 bp, 16 predicted proteins | sample TARA_B110000971 | Tara Oceans TARA_B110000971 (sample SAMEA4397842) | marine metagenome | biome: Polar Biome; feature: [SRF] surface water layer (ENVO:00010504); material: water (ENVO:00002006), including particulate matter (ENVO:01000060) such as... | depth 5 m | reverse complement strand
TAAAAAAAATCTTTATCAGAAAGTCCAACTTTTTTAAGTCTAGAACACCTCATTATAGATGCGCATCCTGCTATTGCGTCTGTTTCAACTATATTAGAATACTTTTTATTATCTTTTAAACCATAGGGATAATCTCTCATATGTGTTTGAAACTTCAAACTATTTCCTATTTTTGTACCCATCCACCATATAAGTTTTCGGTTATGTTTGTAAAGAATTTTAGGGCTTACACCTTGTACAATTTCATTATTAAAATTTTTTAAAATTCTATTAAAAAATTTTTTTGGAACCAACATATCATTATCAATTCGCGCTACAAATTTAAAATTATTTTTAATTGCTAAATTGTATCCAGGATTGTGACCCAAACCACAACCTAGGTTTTTTTTGTTTCTTAATAAAAATATAGATTTTTTTATAAATGTTAAGTTGCTAATTTTATAATTACTTCCAATAATTAATTTATTAAATTTATTTTTGTAATTTTTATCCAGCCAATCACAAGTTTTCTCAAAAATAGAATTTTTACTATTGTTATCCACTAGGAATAACTTTTGATCTTGTTTTAATTGATTGATAATGCTTTTTAGACAAATAATGGTATTTTTATAATCATTCCAAGTTAAAACTACAATAGCTAGGGTTTTTTTCATATTTCTAGTATGTATATATTAAACAATTACATAAAATGAAACCTGATTATCAAAAATTTAAAAACAATATTTTCATTTGGTCGCCCATGATTAGCCACGTAGGCACAATAGGAGCTGTTATAGGTATGGCAAAATCATTCACAAAGTATGGAAGAGCAAAAGTTTATCTTGTTAATGTGTTTGGAGAATTTAATGATTATCAAGATAATCAAAATTTTGAATTATTAAATATTTTTAATCAAATATCATTTTTTAAAACAGGAATTTTATCAAAGATTCTAATATATTTGTTTACAATATTTGCCATACCTTCCTTAATTTTTTACACTATAAAATATAAACCAAAGTTAATAATTTCATGTTTAGTTGGATATATACCAACAATGTTAAAGTTTATTTTTAAGAAATTGATTATAATTAATAGCATACAGGGCTATCCGAAGCTTAATATAATTAGAAGATTTTTATGGAAAAATATTTATTTTAAATCTGATGGTTTAATAACGATGACCAATATTACAAAAATTAAACTACAAAAAGAATTTGGCTCTCAAAATTCCAAAATAATAAAAATTGATAATCCAATTATATTAAGAAAAATGAGATTAATGGCAAACGAAAATTTGGAAACAGATGATTTAAAGTACTTTGATAAGAAAGTATTTTGTTCAATTGGACGTTTAACAAGACAAAAAAATTATTTGGAATTATTAAATGCATTTAATAATTTTTCTAAAATTTATAAAGAAAAAGTAAATCTTTTAATTATTGGTGAGGGGGAGGAAAGACCAATTCTAGAAGAATTTATTAAAAAAAATAATATTAAGAATTGCTTTTTACTTGGTTTTAAAAAAAACCCCTATAAATATTTATCTAGATCGAATTTATATATATCATCTTCATTGTGGGAAGAGCCAGGACACACCATTATTGAAGCTGGATATCTGAATGTGCCAGTGCTAAGCAGCGATTGCCCAAATGGACCACGTGAAATAATTGAAGATAATATAAATGGTTTTAAATATTCTACAAATAATCATGATGAGTTTGTTCAAAAACTTATTGAGATAACAAATATTGATAAAAAAAAAATAGATCTAATTAGATATAATATGAAGAAAACTATTTCAAATTTTACTGAAGCAAAATTTTACAATAAATTTAAAACTTTATTATAATTTTTTTTTAAAAATATAGATGACTTCGTATACGAATAGATTAGGAAATATTTTAGATAGTATTTTCTCTAGATAATAAATTATAGAAAAGTTTTTTCGTGCAGCTATAAATTCATATTTACTAAATTCCCAATTTTTATTCTTATTCGTATTGACGAAATTAATAATAGATGCATAGTTTGGCAACCATCTGTGCCTATCATGAACCTTTTTACTGTGAAAATTATATTTTTCACTGATTTTACCCTTAAACATAAAATTTAGTCTAAATTTATAATACCCCATATTTGGCAGAGCTATCGATATAGTGTTATTTGACTTTTCAAATAAATGTGTAAATATTTCATGTATATTTTCTAAATGCTCAAGCACATCTAGTGCATTAATTATGTCAAATTTAGTACTCAAGTCAGGAAGTCCCTTTTCAAGATTATAATTCAGTATATTCTTTTTATGACCATCATCATTAGGGTCATAATCTATTCCGTAATAATCGAACTTACCCTTAAGATATTTTTTAAAGATTTCATCTCTGCAGCCTATATCTAATATTTTCTCTCCATTGAGATTACCTAATTTATTTGCTACAAATTCATTTCTATCATATGAAAATTTCATTCTTTAAAAAATATAGATTAATTATTCAATTAATACTAAAAAATTATTCTCCTTTAAGAATATATCAAATATTGGAGATAAAACAGATTTCTTTAGAAGGTGACTCTGTAGATTTAGGTGCCACAGATTCACCCAACAATATTACTCATTTTTTTTATAGGAATAATGGTAAAATTACCTATCTTGATAAATTCAAAAAAGATAAAGAGGTCATTCAAATAGATCTTGAAAAATATCCTAATTTTGTAGAAAAAAAATTTAAAAATGTTTTTTTAATGAATGTTTTAGAGCATATAAAAAATTATAAAAATTGTTTAAAAAATGTCCATAGTTTGCTTGATAAAAATTCAAACTTTTATGGAACCACACCATTTTTTTTTAGAGTTCATCCATCGCCAAATGACTATTTTAGGTTTACAGAACAGTTTTTAGAAGAAAATTTGACAGAGTTAAACTTTAAAGACGTTAAAGTAATCGTTTTAGGTTCTGGCATTTTTATTTGTTTTTATACAATGATATATTTATATACTAAAAAAATTCCATTTATTAATTTGTTCCTATTTTTAATTTGTTTATTTTTTGATAAAGTGATTGAATATTTTAAACCAAATATAAAAAAAATTTATCCTTTAGGCTATTTTTTTTCAGCTAAAAAATAGTTATATAAATTTATTTAAAAAATATTCATACTTCTTACATTGTTGTGAGTAATCAAACCTATTTAATCTTCTAAATCCAAGAGCAGCTTTTTTTAATGCCTTAGGGTAATTTTTATAAATATAGTTAATTTTTTTAGCTAATTTTTTTTCATCATTAACAGGAGAAAGATAACCTAACTTACCGTATTCAAGTATTTCGTTAGGACCACTTAAGCAATCTGACGAAAGTATTGGAGTTTTAAGCATTTGAGTCTCAATCAAAATATTAGGCAAACCTTCCCAGAGAGAATTTAATACAAACAATTTTGCAGAGCATATTAACTGATTTGCATTTTTATATTTTACAAAAAGTACTCTATTGGATATTTTTAAGTTATATGAAAGATTTCGTAAATATTTTTCCTCGCTACCACTTCCAACAATAACTAATTTTATATTACTTATATTTATTGCTACAAGTTTAAAGGCCTTAATCAAACCAGAAAAATTTTTCTGATTCTGTAGTCTGCCAACTGATATTATATAATCATTATTTTTTTTGTATTTTTTTTTAATAATAATTAATTGAATAGGATTATAAATATTTATAATTTTTTTATTTTTATATATTCTTTTAAAAAATGATGTTGATGCTTTAGAATTACATATGATACCTGAAGCAAAAAAATAGAATATTTTTTTTATATTAATCTTAATAAAAAAAATTAAGTTATTATTAAAATAACTTAATGAACCTAATGGATGATTTGCTATTCTTAAAATACAAGGAATTTTTTTTATTTTTGAAATTAAAATTGAAAAGGGATGATCTTGAAAAGATAAAATGAGTTGTTTTTTCTTAAATTTATAATTTATTAAAAGATATAAAAAACAATTAATTGTGTTCATAATTCTATTTGAAAAAAATTCAGTGTTAATAACCTTTTTACACTTGATTAGAGTTATTTTTTTATTAATTTTTTTTTGAGTTTCTGGAGAAATTTTTCCATATAGCACCTCTACATTATAATTTTTTTTAAAAAAATAATTTGATAAGATTACTAAATTTTTTTCAATTCCACCCCGCTCAATGTTTGGAATGAATAGTAAAACATTTTGCATTATTGCTAAAATTTATATTAAGTTGTAAATATAATAAATGTTTTTATCAGTAATAATTCCTTATTTCAATGATGCTGAGAATATCAAAGCCTCTGTGCTAAGTGCTTTGGCTCAAACATATAAGAATATGGAAATTATAATAATTGATGATGAAAATTCTATAAACTCAAAAAAAACTTTAAGTCAAATCATTAAACTTGATAATAAAATTAAAATTATTAGAAACAAAAAAAAACTAGGAGTTTCGGCTGCAAGAAATAAGGGTATTAACTTTTCAAAAGGAAATTTAATAGCTTTTCTGGATAGTGATGACTTGTGGAAAAAAAATAAGATTAGTTTACAGATTAAATTTATTAAAAAATATAATGCTGATATTTGTTATACAAATTATTCAGGGATAATTAATAAGCGTTTAATTTATAAAATTAATTCACCTAAAACAGTCACCTATGAATCTTTATTGAGAGAATGCCCTATTTGCTGCTCGTCTGTAGTTGTAAAAAAAAAAATTTTTAAAACAATTAAATTTAAAAACTTAAAAACAAAAGAAGATTATATGCTATGGTTAGATTTTGCAAAAAAAGGTTATAAGTTTATTGGTTTAAATAAATTTTTATCATTTTATAGAGTCAGAAATAATTCTCTTTCGAGCTTACACTTAAATAAAATTTTTTCAGCATTTAAGATATATTCACATTATTTAAATTATAATTTTTTATTATCTATTTTTTTTATTTTAAGACTTTATATAAATGCATTTAAGAAAAAATATATTTGACAGTATAATTTATTTAAATAACTATTAATTTTATTTTAATTATTCAAATTGGGTATATAAAAATTAAATAATTAAACAATTAAATAATATATGATATTAGTTACAGGTTGTGCAGGGTTTATCGGTTTTCACCTTACCAAAAAACTACTATTAGGAAATAAAAAAGTAATAGGAATTGATTGTATTAATGATTATTATTCAAAATCTAAGAAGTATCAAAGATTAAATATTTTAAAAAAGAAAAAAAATTTCAAATTTTTAAAGATAGATTTAAATGATTATAAAAAAATATATACACAGCTAAAAAAATATAAAATTGATAAAGTTATTCATCTCGCGGCACAACCTGGGGTGCGCATATCTATAAAAAATCCACACAACACGCTTAAACAAAATCTAGTTTCTTTCTTAAATATTATTGAAATTTGTAGAGTAAAAAAGGTAAAAAAATTTATTTATGCATCTTCAAGCTCCATATATGGTGATTCAAAAATTTATCCATTTAATGAAAAAGACTTTCAAAATGTTCCTGTATCAGTTTATGGAGCCACAAAACTATCAAATGAAATTATAGCCGAGTCCTATGCAAGAAATTTCAAATTAAAATGTATTGGGTTACGTTTTTTTACTGTCTATGGCCCATATGGAAGACCTGATATGGCTTACTATAGTTTCTTAGACAATTTAAGGACAAAAAAGTCAATCACTGTATTTAATAAAGGTAACATGATGAGAGACTTTACTTATATAGACGATGTAATAGATGGTATTGTTAGTGTTATTAGAAAAAAATTTAGAAATAAAAATGAAATTTTAAATATAGGAAAAGGCAAACCAGACAAATTAATGGATTTAATTAATTTATTAGAAAAAAACTACTTACAAAAATTTAAAATTAAATTTACAAAAAATATTCCATTAGGGGATATTAAAAAAACTTACTCCAACACAAGTAGAGCTCAAAAATTAATAAATTGGAAACCAAAAATTGACTTAGCACAAGGATTAAAGAAATTTGTGATATGGTACAAAACAGACAATAATGAATAAGGCTGAAAATAAAAATTTTAGCCCTTTATTAGATGCTATAGTAATAACTCTTCCAATTGCACTTTTATTTAGTGTGTTAATTGCAGAAATTTTAATCTTTATAATAATATTTTATTTTTTTGTTAATGTTAATAAAAAAGAAATAAAGTTCATAATTAGTAACAAAATATTTCTTGGTTTATTTATACTTTCATTTTTTATCATAATAAATTATTTTATAAATTTCTCTAAAGAACCAAGTATTAGTAGGTCATTTTTTTTCATTCGATTCCCGCTCTATGTGATCAGTGTGAGTTATTTGCTTAACAAAAATTTTATAGATATTAAAAAGATATTTTTAATATGGACTTTTATTTTAATTATAGTTTGTTTAGATTTACAGCTGCAAAACTTTACAGGTAAAAATATTTTAGGTTATGAGGCAATTCTTCAAGGTAGCATGTATAGATTGGGTGGTTTTTTAGATGATGAACTAAAAATTGCAAATTTAGTTAATAATTTTTTTGTTATTTCTCTGGGCGCTCTGTTATTTTATAATAAACTAATTCTTAATAAAACTTATACGATTGTAGTAATTTTTGCTTTGTCAATTTTAGTCATACACAGTGTTTATTTGACAGCAGAGAGAGCAAACTTTATATCTTTAATATTATTTGTGATATCAATTTTTTTAGTTTCAAATATAAAAAAATTTATTTTATCAATATTAGTCTTATTATACTTACTAGTATTAGTTAATTACACTGAGTTGTCATCAAACATAAAATTTAAGCGCATGATGACTTTAAAAACATACATAGTAAACAATACATTAGCAATAAAATCAAAAAATGATTTTTTACATAGAAATAATAATATCTATTTTTCTCATTATTCTACGGCATTTCAAATATTTAGTGATTATCCATTGATGGGTGTGGGTCTTAAAAATTTTAGAAAATATTGCCACGATATTAAATATGATAAAAAAATTTATCCACAATTAAGAAACAGAAACTGCACAACTCATCCACACAACCTATTTTTTGAAATAATATCAGAATTAGGTGGCATAGGAGCTATCATTTTTTTTAGTTTTTTTTCTTATTTCTTTTTTGTTTCTCTCAAAAATTATCTTTTAAATAAGAATATTTTTTTATTTGGTAATACTATTTTTTTAATGACTTCTTTTATACCATTACTTCCTGGGGGGAGTTTTTTTACAAATTGGAATGCTATAATGTTTTGGACTATTTTTGCGATTAACTGCCATTTGATAAAAAAATACAAATAAATTCATGATTAGATATTTTTTTGATGAAGACAGTATTTTAATAAAAAATTATAGATATATTTATAAAAATCAATTATCGATTGATAAACAAGCTAAAAGCATAATAGAAAGATTAAATGGAATTTGAAACCCTAATAATAGTTTTTTTCTCTTTATTTTTATATTTAATCAACTTTTTTTTAAAAAAAAAAAAACTACTCATTGATAACATAAAAAGTTATGAAGAGCATAAAAAATTATTAAGTTTAAATAGAAATACGCCATTATCTGGAGGTGTATATTTTGGTAGCATAATAATATTTTTATTTTATTCCCAAGAATTATTTTTAACTATTACGTGTGTTTTTTTTATCTTATTAGGAATGTTCTCAGATTTAAAACTAATTACATCTCCTAAATTGAGATTGGTGTTTCAATTATTAATAATATTTTTTTTTATATCACTTACACCCGACATTACAATTGACACAAGAATAAATTGGTTAAATAGTATAATGCAAAATTCCTTTCTAAAACCGTTTATGATATCATTTTTCTTCTTAGTTTTGATTAATGGTTTTAATTTTATTGATGGTGTGAATAATTTAAGTTCCTTAAATTTTTTAATAATATTAATTTTTATATATTTATTGCTTGCTGATAATGACTCATTGTTATTAAAAAATGAAATATTAATATTAATATTATGTATGTCTGTTTTTACATTATTTAATTCATTTGGAAAAAATTTTATGGGTGATGGTGCCATATATGGTGTAAGTTTTTTAATTGGATATGTTTTGGTTAAAATTTCATCATTTAATTATTCTATATCTCCTTATTTTATTGCAAATTTATTATGGTATCCTGCATTTGAAAACTTATTCACAATTATGAGACGCTTATTCAAGAAAAAGAAAAATTATTTACCAGATAATAGTCATTTACACCAAAAATTGTTTAAATTTTTAAATAAAAAAAAAGTTATTAAAAAAAAATATTTACTTAGTACTTTTGTTGGTATCTCAATAAATTTATTTTTATCTATTCTTTATATAGTTGGTTATATTTATAATGAAAAAACTGATGTGCAAATATGTTTAATATTTATAGGCATCTTGATATACTTATCTGTATTTCTTAGACTAAAGAAGCTTTCTTAAATGCAGAATTTTTTAATTTTTATCATATCATTTTATTTTTTATTAATTTCTGTAATTGGAAATGGTAGATTGTTTGCAAAATTATGCTTCAAAGAATCATATGATGAAAAAAATGGTTTTATTTATATAGGCTTCTATGGACTAATGTTCATTACGCTGATTTCACTAATTACTAGCATTTTTGTTGCACATAATTTTTATCATAACATCATAATACACGGCTTTGGTTTTTTATATTTTTTCTTCAATTTCAATAAACAAAACAGAGTTTATTTAAAACACCTTTTTTATATTTCCTTATTAACAATTTCTGCTTTAATTATCTCTAAAACAAATGATGATTTTTCATATTATCATTTTCCATTTACTAAATATCTGACAGAACAAAAAATAATTTTTGGTATGGGACATCTGAATCACGGATATAACCTATTATCTTCTTTATTTTTCCTAAACTCAACTTTTTATCTTCCCTTTATAAAGTTTTTTTCATTCCATTTTAGTCTTTTATTTTTTTTAATTTTTTTTAATTATTTTGTATTAAAAGAAATTTTTACTAAAAAAAATAACAAGTTTATAAAATATTTATATCTATTCTCGTTTCTATTTTTTAATGTTTCTTTTAATCGTTTAGCTGAATATGGAACTGACAAAGTAGGTCAAATATTAATTGTAGTTTTAATAATTAAATTATTTGAACTCGTATGTTTTAGTCAAAAAAAATTTTTAAAAAATGTCCTATATTTACTTCCTTTATTTGGGTTTTGCATAACTTTAAAAACTTATTTTTTACCCTATGTACTTTTAGGTTTAGTTTTAATATTTATAAATGAGCACATAAAAAAAAACTTTACTTTTATTTTACTTTCTAGGTCATTTTTATTTTTATTATCATTGTTGTTATTAATATTTGCGCATCATTTTATCTCCACAGGATGTTTAATATCACCTATTGATTTCACCTGTTTTGGTGATTCAACTTCGTGGGGAAGGGAAATTAGTGATATAAAAAATCTCTCAATCTGGCTTGAACAATGGGCAAAAGCAGGTGCGGGACCAGGTTTTAGAACTGATAATCCTTTACTTTATATCCAGGGTTTTAATTGGGTGAATAATTGGTTTGAAAGATATTTTATTGGAAAATTTACTGATCAAATAGGAATACTTTTTTTATCTTACTTAATAATTTTTTTCTTATTTAAGAGAATAAAATTTGATGAATTTAAAATTATTAATACAAAAAAAATAATATATTTCTATTTTATATTAATAATAATATTTAGTATATGGCTTTTTAATCATCCGACACTAAGATATGGTGGGTATTCAATATTTTTTTTAATATTGTCTTTTCCCATTGCTTTAATTTTTAGTTATTTTAAAGAAAATAAAAATTTTGATAGAAACATTAATTTTTTAATAATTTTTATTATTATTATTTTTAATTTAAAAAATTTTGATAGAATTAATAAAGAATTTAATAGAAGTGATATTTTTAAGTTTAGCAACTTTCCTTTTTATGCTATAAAAAATAAAGAGTTCACTAAAACTAAATTAGAAAGTGGATTAGATATTTATACTCAAAATAGTGGACATTGTTGGGCCATACCCTCTCCTTGTGGTGGGATAAATAATATTGTTTCAGATAAAAAAAATGCATACTATTTTATTAAAAGAATTAAATAACCCAATAGTTAAAAAAAATAATTTATGATATTTATCTCAATTGTTAGAAAAATATTAAATATATTTGATTCCTTTCAACAAAGAAAAATAATTAATATATTAAAAAGGAGTAATGGTGATAATTTAATTATTTTTGATGTTGGTTCTCATTTGGGAGAAACAGTTAAACTGTTCTCTAGTAACCTTAATATCAAAAAAATTCATTGTTTTGAAGCAAGCAATTTAAATTTTAAAATCTTAAAAAATAATTTATTTAAAAACAAGCTAATTAATATTTGTGTGATTAATAATGTTGCAATTGGAGATGTCGAAGGAAAAAATTTTTTAAATCAAACTAAAGAATCATCTTCTTCAACAATTAATGCATTTAATGAAAATTCCAGCTATTTAAAGAGAAAATTAAAAATTTTAAATATTGGTAAAATAAATAATTTTTACCAAAAGATACCAATTAATATTATAAAATTAAGCACCTACATTAAAAAAAATAAAATTACAAATATTGATATTTTAAAAATTGACACAGAGGGCTTTGAGTTGAATGTTGTTAAGAGCTTAGAAGACTGCAGTGGCATTGTTAAAAATATTTATTTTGAGCATCACTATGACGATATGATAAAAAAAAATTATACATATTCAGATATTAATCAAACTCTTATTAATTTAGGTTTTAAAAAAACCTACAAGTCTAAAATGATTTTTAGAAAATCTTTTGAATATATATATATCAACACTAATATATAAAAATTTTTAAAAAAAATAGAGTGATAACTCTGTCAAAAAAATTTTTTTTATGAGAATTTTTTTCAGTCATATTGTGTTGTTCAAGTCTCCTTAACCAGTATATTTTACTAAAATAATTTGAATATTTTTTATCTAAGTTGTTAATATTCTCTCTTTTTAAAGTTAAAATTTTACTCAAGAAAACAAATTTATTTTTATAGTAAAAATGCAAAACTAATTGTACATCTATTGCTAAATATTTCCACTGATATGGATTAGCCGTTTTATAAAAATTTTTTAAAGTTTTTGATGATAATAAAATTGAACTAGTATTAATTTTTTCAGGCCAGTCATTAAACAAAAATTTATACAAGAATAATTTTTTATAATTTTTATGCTTTGTTGAATTAGATAAAGTTTTTCCTGTTATTATTTGGTGATCATGTAAGTATACTTTATTCTTATTTAAGTTTAATGTTTGTAATGTTTTTAATTTTTTTTCTAAAAATAAGTCATCTCCATCTAGCAATAATACCCATTCATCTTTAAGAAATTTTGTAGCCATTTCAATTTTAAAAAGTTGATCATTTGTAGGTGATATTTTTTTAAGAGGACATTTCAAAAATATTAAATTTTTTAGATCCAAAAATCTATTCTTGACTAATTTTTCGTTATTTAATTTTGAATAAACTACTATTATTCTGAATTTTCTTAATAAACTTTGCTTTAAGCATGATTTAATTGTTTCTAAAATATACCTCTCCTTTTTCTCTGCAGTAATTATTATTGTAAATTTTATAGACAAATTGTGAGAACCAGTTATTTAAGTGTTAAATTTATAACCTTTGTTAAATAATGCAAGATCTTACATTAGTAATCCCTGCAAAGCATGAAAGTGAATCTTTGCCAATTTTTTTAAAAGAAATTGATCAGTTTTTGTGTAAAAAAATTATCGTATTAGATAAAAATGACTTTAGGACTATTGACGCAATTAAAAATTTTAAAGAAATTAAAATTCTGTATCAAAAAAAAAGGGGATATGGTTCTGCTTTAATTGAAGGAATTAATTCTGTTAATACTCCCTTTTTTTGTATAATTAATGCTGACGGTTCTATGAATCCTTCATATTTATCAAAAATGTTACAATCAGTAAAAAATAATAACTTAGATTTTTTGTTTGCAAGTCGATATGAAAAACCAGACGGTGGTAGTGATGATGACAATCTTATAACATCAATAGGTAATTTTTTATTTACTAGTATAGGAAATTTGTTCTTTTCTTTGAAAATTTCAGATATTTTGTTTACTTATGTTTTGGGGAAAAAAAAAAGTTTTAAAAATCTTAAAATAACCTCTCAAGATTTCACTTTCTGTGTCGAATTCCCTATTAAAGCTAAAAGAAATAAAACAAAATATCAAACTATGCCTTCATACGAAAGAACAAGAATTGGCGGCTTAAAAAAAGTTAATGCATTAAAAGATGGACTATTAATTTTATTTAAGATGGTTAAAATGTTCTTTATTAAATGAAAAAAAAAATTGCATTAATTTTTGGGATAACAGGACAAGATGGTTCTTATCTGGCAGATTTATTAATTAAAAAAGGATATTTAGTTCATGGTGTTAAAAGAAGATCATCCTCATTTAATACAGGAAGATTAGATTTTTTGTATCAAGGTCCTCATGAAAAAAAAAGAGTCTTTTTTCTTCATTATGGTGATGTGACCGACTCCATTTCTGTATCTTCGATAATAAAAAAAATAATGCCAGATGAGATATATAATTTGGCTGCACAATCTCATGTAGCAGTTTCATTTGAAGTTCCAGAGTACACTGCCAATGCTGATGCGATTGGAGCTTTAAGAATTTTAGAGGCAATAAAATTCCACGGATTGGAAAAAAAAACAAAGTTTTATCAAGCAGGGACCTCTGAAATGTTTGGCAAAGTTAAGGAAATTCCACAAAATGAAAATACTCCTTTTCACCCAAGAAGTCCTTATGGTGTGGCAAAAGTTTATGCTCATTGGATTACTGTAAATTATAGAGAATCTTATCAAATGTTTGCATGTAATGGAATATTGTTTAATCATGAAAGCCCAGTTAGAGGAGAAACTTTTGTGACAAGAAAAATTGTTATTGCTTTATGTAAAATTAAAAAAGGACAACAAGAAAAATTATATCTTGGCAATCTAGATGCAAAAAGAGACTGGGGGCATGCAATGGATTATGTTGAGGCAATGTGGAAAATGCTCCAGTTAAAAAAACCTAAAGACTATGTAATAGCTACTGGTAAACAGTACTCAGTTAAAGACTTTGTTAATTTTGTTTTAGATGAGCTAGATATTAAATACAAATGGCAGGGTAATGGAATTAATTCGAAATGCTATAATGAAAAAAATAAATGTATTGTACAATGTGATATTAATTATTTTAGACCATTAGAGGTTGATACACTTTTAGGAGACTCAAGTAAGGCAAGAAAAGAGCTTAAATGGAAACCCAAAATAAAGATTAAAGATTTAGTTAAAGAGATGGTTAATTCTGAGTTAAATCAATTAAGCTAAAATGCTTAATTTAAATTCTAAAATTTATGTAGCTGGACATAGAGGATTGGTTGGAAGTGCTATTTTTAGAAAACTGAAAGAAAAGGGCTACAAAAACATTATCTATTCTAACAGAGCAAAACTTGATCTAACCAATCAATTACAAGTTTATAAATTTTTACGAAAAAAAAAACCAGATTTTATATTTATAGCAGCAGCCAAAGTTGGAGGGATCTTAGATAATGATTCTTATAAAGCAGATTATATTAGCGAAAATTTGTTAATTCAAACCAACTTAATTCAGGGATCTTATTTATATGGCATTAAAAACTTAATATTTCTTGGATCTAGCTGTGTTTACCCAAAAAATTGCAAACAACCTATTAAAGAAAAATATCTTTTGACAGGAAGCCTAGAAAAGACAAATGACGCCTATGCAGTTGCAAAAATTGCGGGTATTAAAATGTGTCAAAGTTTTAATGAGCAATATGGCACTAATTATAGATGTATAATGCCTACAAACACATTTGGCCCTAATGACAATTATAATAGTTTAAGTTCTCACTTTTTTCCTGCATTGATAAGTAAAATTCATGAATTAAAAAAAAATAATAAAAATAATTTATTATTGTGGGGGAATGGCAAGCCGAAAAGAGAAGTAATTCATGTAGATGACATAGCAGATGCTTGTATTTATTTTATGAATAAAAAAACTAAAGAATTTTTAATAAATATTGGATCAGGTAAAGATTATTCTATAGAATATTATGCGAAATTAATTTCAAAAATAATTATTGGAAAAAATAAAATAAAAATTATATATGATAGATCAAAGCCAAATGGAACATTAAGAAAAGTTATGGATATATCTTTAGCAAAAAAATATGGATGGAGACCTAAAATGAACTTAAAAGAATCAATAATAAGTTGCTACAATTCTTATTTAAAAGAAGTAAAATGAAAAAAAATTTAATTATAGTGACTGGTGGTGCAGGTTTTATAGGGTCCAATCTAATTTCGTTATTGATTAAAAAAAGTCATTATAAAATTATTAGTATAGATAACTATTCTAGTGGAAGTTTAAAAAATCATATAAAAAATAAAAGAATTAAATATATAAAAGATGACACAAAAAATATAAGCAAAATTTTAAAAAAATTTAAAAAAAATATACACTCTATTTTTCATTTTGGAGAATTTGCAAGAATCTATCAAAGCTTTCTTAAGATGAATGATTGCATTGACTCAAATACAGTTGGCTCTAACGCAGTATTTAACTTTTGCTTACAAAACAAAATAAAACTAATATATTCAGCAACCTCAGCAAGCATAGGAAATGAAGGAAAAGATAAGAATTTGTCCCCTTATGCATTCACTAAGGCTAAAAATCTAGAAATGTTAGAAAATTTAAAAAAATGGTTTAATCTAAAATTTGAAGTAATTTATTTTTATAATGTATATGGACCAAAGCAAGTTGCCACAGGAAGCATGGCAACAGTAATAGGAATTTTCGAAAAACAATTTGAAAAGAAAACCCCTCTAACCATTGTAAAACCAGGTAGTCAAACAAGAAGATTTACACATGTTATTGATACGGTTGAAGCCTGTTATTATGCTTGGAGAAAAAATCAATGTAGACACTACAGCATTTCCAGTAAAAAAAGTTATTCCATTCTTGAAGTTTCTAGAATGTTTAAATATAAAATAAAATTTTTACCATCAAGAAAAGGTGAAAGGTATGCTTCTGCTCTAACAAGCATGAATTTATCAAATAAAGTTTATAAATTATTTGGAAAGATTAATCTCAAGGATTATGTGGCCAATATTGTAGAAAACTCTTAAAAAAAACATAATTCTTTAGTTTACAATATCCATATTTTAAGTATAACTCTCGTGCCGGTGATTATTGCGAAGGGGTAATACCCGATCCCATTCC
>TARA_B110000971_G_scaffold94581_1_pt1 | contig 15413 bp, 11 predicted proteins | sample TARA_B110000971 | Tara Oceans TARA_B110000971 (sample SAMEA4397842) | marine metagenome | biome: Polar Biome; feature: [SRF] surface water layer (ENVO:00010504); material: water (ENVO:00002006), including particulate matter (ENVO:01000060) such as... | depth 5 m | reverse complement strand
CCTACCGACTCACCCTCCTCGGCTAGCCGTGCCGCAACTTGCTGCGCGGCTCCCATATTACTGCCGTGCAGGACTAACAAAGGAGTGCCATGACCACTGGGTAACTGGGTAGCGCTGGCATTGGCTTTAGGCTTAGAAAGTTCGGTTGCTTTTTGAAGTCCAATATTACGATCCTCTGCACTACGCTTTTTCAAGCGCAGTCTAAAATCATCAGGCTTAAGGGTAAGTGTCTCCTTAACCTTCAGCTGATAATTTGTGTGATCAACGAACTTGAAACGTTGCAACGCCATGCCCAATGCAAGCACTGATTCTTGCAAAGCAAACTGACTGCCAATGCAGGCCCGCTGACCGTTTCCAAAAGGTTTGAAGGCGTTAGGTAGTCTCTGCGCCGCGACTTCCGGTGAAAACCGGTCGGGATCAAATAGTTCAGGATTATCGCCCCAAGTTTTCTCGTCCCGGTGGAGGCCACCAATCAATATCAAGATTGGTTGACCGGCTTTAAGGGGGTAAACCCCAGCCAACGTTGTGTCCTCAAGAGGCATCACAGTGAATGCCGGCGCGGTTGGGTATAAGCGCAAGGCCTCGTTGAGAACCTGCCGCATGTAAGGCAATCGACCAACCTGCGCCAGCGTCGGCGGGGTATTGAGATCAGCGCCGAATACCTCATCAACTTCTGCATAGGCACGCTTAAGCACAGCTGGGTGTTTGATCAGATACTGCAGGGTAAAAGACAATAAACCACTGGTGGTTTCATGTCCGGCAATCAAAAAGGTAATGATCTGATAACGAATATTTTCATCTGAAAGCTTCTCACCTGTCGCCGGATCGGCGCCAGTGAGCATGAGGCTTAAGAGGTCTTTGGCATCTGTCGCGCCACCGCCGGCTTTACGCTCCGCGATAACAGCATCGACGATGGTTTTAAGGTTTTCGACGTGTTTTTCATAACGTTGCCGCCGGCCGACATTGAGTGAATGCATCATGGGTATGGCAACAGCACGGTCAATCGACTCCTGCAATGCCACCAGCATACTGTCGATGAAGGGATGCGGCTCTTCCCGGCCAAAAGAATTAAAGCGATAATCAAAACCGCATAAACCAATGGTATCAAGCGTTAATCGAACCATATCCGCAGGCACATCTATTTCATCTTTGGCATTGAGCTGGCTCCAACGCGACATCATCTGCTCAGCGATTTCGAGCATCATCGGAAAGTAGTTTGACATAGACCCCATGCTGAAAGCCGGCATCAGTATATTGTGGGCTTTCTGCCAATTAGGTTCAGTTGTTTTAGCGGTAAACAAGCCATCCAGAGCAATATCACGGATGTTATACAATGCACCGCTGACTTTTTTATCGAACCGGCTTTCGTCGCAAAGCTCATCAACCAGACGCTGGCTGGAAACAACAAGAAGCTGACCTCCCGGAAGCTGCAAACGATAAATTTCGCCGAGCTCTTTCGACAGAGACAACAAAGACTGGACTGGTGCGGCAGAATCAATCAAAAGGCTATGGCCTAGGCCTGGTAATTTTCCTTTCGGCTCGGGGAATAGGGGCACTTGTCACTCCTTAAAAGTTGCTTATCAAAAGTTAGCCGGGTGTAAACAAACCCGCGCGCTGGATCATCAAATAACAAAGGCGAGATTAGAACAAACTCTTTCTGGCTAATAATAAGCGCATACTAATTGACAAACGCATCAAGATTGGGGTTATATCCCTTCAGTCACAGGGTTATATAGAGTCAAAAATGCGTTCGAACTATATTTCAATCATGCTCTCGCTACTCAGTAAGCTCGGCATTAACGAAGCGGATTTACTGAATAACACCGGCTTATCAGTCGCGGAAACTCAGTCGGATTTTAGTTTTACAGCAACACAGCTAAATACACTATGTGCCAATGCTCTGCACCTTTCAAAAGATTATCAGTTAGGCCTGAAGGTTGGCTCGCAGTTCGACCTGCCCTCTCAGGGTATTTTCGGATATGCGCTGATGACCAGCTCCACGGTTGGCGATGCACTAAGATTACTGGTCCGCTATAACCGGATGATATTGCCGAGCATTCATATCAGCCTGAAAAAGATTGACGGCAGGATGGAAGTGCAGGCTCAAGCTGAGCATTTACCCCCGGAGTTGGATCGTTTCTATTGCGAGCTACTTTATGCGGCGATCCTTAATAGCCGCCATATCCTGTTTGATAATCCTACGACTAGCTTCAGGCTGGAGCTAGACTATCCCGCGCCTTCAGATACTAGCCTGTATGAGCAAATTTTTGGCCTAAAAATCCGCTTCAACAGCGACCGGCGAGCACTCAGCTTTGATGTTGAAAGCCTAGCTATTGCAATCTCAACTGCCAACCCTCGAGCACAAGACATATTGCAGCGTGAGTGCGACCGTTTACTGCCTCGCAACAGCCATCGAGGTCATGTCAGCGCCCGCGTTCTGCATGAACTATTGCAGGCCAGATCAGAGTTTCCGACCTGTGCAAAAATGGCAAAGATACTCCACATGAGTGAAAGCACGCTTCAACGTCACCTAGCCAAAGAAGGCAGCAAGTTTCAGCAATTACTAGACAAGGTTCGCTACCGACTGGCAGGCGAATATCTGATAGGCACAAGCTTACCGGTTTCAGAAATCGCCTGTTTGTTAGGTTTTAGTGATACCACTAACTTTCGGCGATCGTTCCGGCGCTGGTCGAATGCGACACCCGCCCAAGTCCGTGAAACGGGAACAAGAGTATCGCTGAATTAACTTATCTGAATTGCCGAGGGATAGCCCCCGCAATTCCACTATCACCTAGCAGAACACCTAAACCATAGCAGTGAATTGTGCGGGGGACAGTAAAGAGCAGGTTAAAGAGTTGGCTAAAAAGGAGCGGTTTCACCTTTACTCGCAAAAATATTTCCCTTATCAAGCGCCTAGAATCATCAAGAAAACTCGGCGGTCAATAACGAGCAGCACAAGAACTACAAGGGTTTAAGTCGAATAAAAGCTATGCCGTATTTAAGCACGCGCTTCTTTGCATGAAGTGTTCTCTCGCTTCCTTCACATCTCTGAATGAAGAGGCAGCACGGTTGAGTTTTTAATCTCGGTGACTGCAATGTGAGAATGGATTTCTCGCACATGGGCTAGGTTGGTCAGCTTTTGTCGAACAAATAACTCATAGCATCGGATATTCTTCACCACAACCTTCAGCATGTAATCCCAAGTGCCTGTCATGGTGTAACACTCCATCACTTCCGGGAGCGTTCTCACTTCTCTCTCAAAATCATCGAGGTTACTTCTACCTTGAGTTGTGAGATTAATGGTCGCAAAAACAACCATGTCTAAACCAAGCTTTTCCCTATCAAGAATCGCCACCTTACACTTGATCAAGCCTTCGTCTTCAAGCCTTTTAATACGTCGCCAACAGGGCGATTGCGAGATATTAATCCGTTCAGAAACCTCCTGAGTAGTTAAACTTCCATCTTGCTGAACTGCGTCGAGAATCTGCAAATCAATTGCTGACAAGTCTGCCATTTCACTAATCCTTAATAATTAGATAATCTATGCAATATTTAATAATTTATCGCAAATATTATCCCCAATATAGCAATTAATGAACATAAAAAGCATAGTTATTTCAGGTTTTCGGTCTTATTATTCAGCATCAGCTTAGCCCAAATTTAAATCGCGCTGGAGAAAGCCCGTGACCGCATTTAGCCAGAAAAACAGATCATCCTTTCTTAATGATGTCTCCCTAGATGACAAATATAAGGTGGATACAAAACGCGCCTATATGACAGGTATCGAGGCCTTGGTTCGGCTGCCAATCTTGCAGCATCAGCGCGATCAGGAGCGAGGAATCAACACAGCAGGATTTATCTCTGGCTACCGCGGCTCCCCCCTAGGCACGCTGGACCAGTCACTATGGAAGGCCAGTAAATTCCTTGACCAGCACAACATCAAATTTGTCCCCGGGGTCAATGAAGACCTTGCCGCAACTGCTGTATGGGGTAGCCAACAGGTTAACTTATTTGACGGCGCCAAATACGACGGCGTGTTCGGCATGTGGTACGGCAAGGGTCCTGGAGTGGATCGCAGCATGGATGCAATTCGCCATGCCAATGCTTTTGGGACCTCAAAGTATGGGGGCGTGTTAGCCATCGCCGGCGATGACCATGCCGCGAAATCGTCAACGCTACCCCACCAGTCCGAGCATATGTTTATCGGTGCATCTATTCCCGTGCTCAACCCATCCAATGTACAGGAAGTGCTTGATCTTGGGATCTACGGCTGGGAGTTGTCTCGATACTGCGGAGCCTGGGTTGCTATGAAAGCTATTACTGAAAATATGGACTCAGCAATTTCAGCTGAAATTGACCCCAACCGTGTCCAGATAGTAATCCCTGATACCTTCGAAATGCCCAGTGATGGTGTCCATGCCCGCTGGCCTGACAACTCGCTGGACCAAGAAAGGCGCCTTAACAAATATAAAATCTACGCGGCAAGAGAGTTCGCCCGAGTCAACGGCCTTAACAGAATCGTGTTAGACAGCGATAGAGCAAGACTAGGAATCATTACCACTGGCAAAGCCTATCTTGATGTCATGCAAGCACTGGAAGATTTAGGTATCGATGCCGCTGAGGCTGAAAAAATTGGCCTGCGGGTATTTAAAGTAGGCATGAGCTGGCCCCTTGATCCTGTAGGCACCCATGAGTTTGCCGAAGGCTTAGAGGAAATAATTGTTATTGAAGAAAAGCGTTCTATTATCGAAGACCAGCTTACCGGTCAACTGTATAACTGGCCGACAGAACGAAGACCACGAGTCATTGGTGAATACGACACCGAAGGAAATGACCTACTTACCAATTTGTCTGAACTTACGCCGGCCATGGTTGCCCGAGCCATAGCCAAACGTATTTCGCTTTTTCACACTTTCACCGATGCCAATAGAATAGAGCAGCGCCTAGCATTCTACGACAACAAAGAAAGTCTTTTAGCATTGCCCCAAGCGGCGAACGAACGCATCCCCCATTACTGCTCTGGATGCCCTCACAGTCAATCCACCCGCGTTCCTGAAGGAAGCCGCGCACTGGGCGGCATTGGCTGCCATTACATGGGCACCTGGGAGATAGGAGACCGCAAAGCAGACACCTTTACCCAGATGGGAGGAGAAGGTGCCACATGGATAGGTCAAGCCGCATTCACCGAAACCCAACATGTGTTTCAAAACATCGGCGATGGCACTTACTTTCATTCTGGCTCCTTAGCAATTCGTCAAGCAATTGCCGCCGGAGTGAATATCACTTACAAGATCTTATACAACGAGGCTGTCGCTATGACAGGCGGCCAATCTGTTGATGGCGACCTTGGTATTCCTCAGTTGATAATGCAGTTGCGCGGTGAAGGCATTCAGCGAATTGCACTTCTTAGTGATAATCCTGCTAAGCACAATGCCATCGAATTAGTTCCAGGGCTCACTATCAGCTCGCGGGACGATTTGATCGCCATTGAAAAAGAGCTGCGGGAAATTAAAGGCGCAAGTATTCTTATTTTTGATCAAACTTGTGCTGCTGAAAAAAGGCGACTACGGCGCAAGGGCCTAATAGAAAACCCTACCAAGCGGGTGTTTATTAATTCAGCGGTCTGCGAAGGCTGTGGTGATTGCGGCACCGAATCCAACTGTCTTTCAGTTGTGCCTAAAGAATCAGAACTTGGCCGTAAACGGCAGATTGACCAGAGTTCTTGTAACAAAGACTACAGCTGCCAGCGCGGCTTTTGCCCTAGCTTTGTAACCGTAACCGGCGGCGAACTCAACAAATCTCCATCGACATTTGATCTGTCTGATTTAGCCAAGCTTCCCCAACCCGCACTCCCCTCTATTGAGCATCAGCCTTGGAATATTTTAGTGGCTGGCGTTGGCGGGACAGGCGTGCTGACCATTTCGGCAGTCATCGCCATGGCAGCCCATTTGGAAGGAAAAGGCTGCGCCACCATGAATCAAACTGGCTTAGCGCAAAAATTTGGCGCTGTTGTCAGCCACGTTCGTATAGCTCAAAAACAGGAAGACATTAACGCAGTTCGTATTGCCGCCGGCGATGCTGACTTACTCATTGGCTGTGACTTATCAGTTGCAGCTGAGTCTGAAGCGGTGGCTAAGCTCCACAACCAACGCAGCCATGGCGTGATCAATGACTTTGCCGCGGTCAGTGGCGAGTTGATTTCGAACCCTGATCTGCAGACCCCCAGCGAAGACATGAAAGCCCTGCTGATTGCTGAAGCCAAACCGCAAAGCGTCGATTTTATTCAGGCGACTGCGCTGGCCACACAGCTGTTAGGCGACAGTATTGCCAGCAACATGTTTCTTTTAGGTTACGCCTTACAAAAAGGATTAGTACCCGTTTCCGCTGGAGCCCTAGAAGCAGCTATCGAATTGAATGGTGTCGCTATAGAGTTCAATCTGAAGGCATTAGAGTGGGGCCGGCATGCTGCCGTTGATAGCGCCAGGGTTAACACTGCAGTCGCACTTGAACCTGAACTTAAGCCGCTGACAAGTTTGACTGACATTGTAGAAGACCGCAGCCTGCGGCTTAAAGATTATCAATCTAATCCCTATGCTGAAACGTATAAGAAACGCATAAAGCAACTGCAGAAAGTTGATATAGCCATGGGCCTAAGCGACACCTTTGAACTTAGCAAGGCAGCAGCAAAATCTTTATACAAGCTAATGGCAGTGAAGGATGAGTATGAGGTCGCACGGCTTTACAGCAATGGCGATTTCGCCAAGCAATTAGCAAAGCAGTTCAGCGGTGATTTTAAGGTGGAGTATCATTTAGCTCCTCCCTTAATCACCAGAAAAGACAAGTCAGGCAAACTAAGAAAACGAAAGTTTCCTGGGACAATGCTGGTCGTATTTAGGCTATTGGCAAAACTCCGGTTTTTGCGCGGCACTGCATTAGACATTTTTGCCTATCAAGATGAGCGACGGGAAGAACAGGACACACTCGCTGACTATCTAATGCTGCTCGATCAGCTTGAGCAGGAAGTCAACGTTGACAACTATCGCAGCGCGGTAGAGCTTGCAGAACTACCCTTAAAGATTAGAGGCTACGGCCATATAAAATCAGCCAATCGAGTACAGGCTCAATCACGGCAGCAGCACTTGCTAAAAGTCTTACGCGGTGAACTTGTCCCGCTGGCGGAAAATATTGAGATTGCGGCCTAGGCCACTAAAAAAACCAGAATAATGTCATGGAGTAGAAAAAGTGTTTAATCAAAAAATTACAGACCACCCAGATTTTGATCAGCACCAGCGTGTCGAGTTTGTAGAAACCTCAACCCTACGAGCCATAATCGCTGTGCACAATTCGAACTTAGGTCCAGCTGCTGGGGGCTGTCGCATTTATCCTTATAGCAGCGCCGACGACGCCCTTGGTGACGTGCTTCGGCTATCAAAAGGGATGACGTATAAGTCAGCATTAGCTGGCCTGCCCCTTGGTGGGGGCAAGTCTATTATTATCGCCAACCCCGCATCGGACAAGTCCCGCGAGTTATTGTTAGAGATGGGCGAATTCGTGGACTCCCTTAAAGGGCAGTACCTAGCAGCAGAGGATTCAGGCACCACCGTAAATGACATCAAAGTCATGGCCGAAAAAACCCGGTATGTGTCCGGCTGCTCAGACAATGAAACACACGGAGGCGACCCTTCTCCGGTCACAGCCTGTGGTGTCTTTCTAGGCATTCAAGAAGCAGTAAGATTTAAGCTCAACAGCGACCTTAAAGATGTACGCGTGGCCATTCAAGGTGCTGGTAATGTGGGTTATCGATTGGCTCACTTATTGGCTGCCGCAGGGGCTAAGCTAATAGTTGCCGATACTGATCGCCGCCGAGTCAGTCGCCTTATTGACGAACTGGGTGTTGCCGATACTTCAACGATGAAAATTGCGAGCCAGCGAGTGGATGTGTTTGCTCCCTGCGCAATGGGCGCTGCTATTAACGAAAATAGTCTTAATAGCCTTCAGGCAAGCATTGTCGCCGGTGGCGCGAACAATCAATTGGCCAGTGAAGAGTTAGGCCAGCGTATGTTTGAGCGCGGCATTCTTTATGCGCCAGACTATGTAATCAATGCAGGCGGCATCATCGACATTTATTATCAGCAACAGGGCATGCGCGATACTGCAACAGTGAATAAGCACGTAGAGAAAATCGTGCCTATGTTAAGAGACATTTTTGTCGAGTCTGGCAAACAACGGATAGCGACCAACACCATTGCCAATGAAATGGCCCAAGCGATTTTTTTAGGCCATAGCACCAAGGAGGCAGCGGCTTAGACACTTACCCTGTTCACATCCGAAACACACCAAACTGGGTGTCCTCTATCGCTTTGTTGCGTGCGATAGCCATGCAGCGCGCGATAACATTACGAGTTTGGCCTGGTTCAATCACGCCGTCATCCCATAGGCGGGCTGAGGCATAATAAGGATGTCCTTGAGTTTGATAGGTTTCAAGAACCGGACTCCTGAATTCTGCTTCTTGCTCTTCACTCCACTGGGCGCCTTTTGCTTCTAGCTGATCACGCTTGATGGTGGCTAGGACGCCAGCGGCTTGTTCTCCACCCATAACGGAGATACGCGCATTGGGCCACATAAAAAGAAATCTCGGGTCATAGGCGCGGCCGCACATGCCGTAATTTCCAGCACCAAAAGATCCACCAACGATGACGGTAAACTTAGGTACCTTAGCGCAGGCCACAGCCATCACTAATTTAGCGCCGTGTTTGGCAATGCCGCCTTCCTCGAATACTTTACCCACCATGAAGCCGACGATATTTTGTAAAAATAAAAGTGGAATTTTTCGCTTGCAGCATAGCTCTATAAAGTGTGCGCCCTTCACAGCCGATTCACTGAACAGTATCCCATTGTTCGCAACGATACCCACAGGGTAGCCTTCGATATGTGCAAACCCACAAACTAAGGTTTTTCCATACAGGGCTTTAAATTCGCTAAACTCAGAGCCATCAACAATACGCGCAATAATTTCACGGGAATCATAGGCTTGGTTAGAGCTCAATGGCACAATTCCCAGCAGTGAGTCATTGTCATACAGCGGCGGCTCTACTGATTTTTTAAGCTGCATTAAATCACCAGATGCTTTGTTGAAATTTAGATGTCCGATGATGTTTCTTGTTATCTCTAAGGCATGCTCATCATTGTCAGCCATGTGGTCTGACACACCGGAACGGCGGCAGTGGACATCAGCGCCACCCAGCTCTTGCGCGCCCACAATCTCGCCTGTTGCCGCTTTAACGAGTGGCGGCCCAGCCAAAAACACAGTGGCTTGATTTTTCACCATCACACATTCGTCAGACATAGCCGGCACATAGGCACCGCCAGCTGTACAAGATCCCATCACCACAGCAATTTGCGGAATACTGGCGGCAGACATATTGGCTTGATTAAAAAAGATACGACCAAAATGTTCGCGATCAGGGAAAACTTGATCTTGTCTCGGTAAATTAGCGCCGCCGGAGTCCACTAAATAAATACAAGGTAAGTTATTTTCCTGAGCAATCTGTTGAGCCCGCAGATGCTTCTTTACTGTTAATGGGTAGTAGGAGCCGCCCTTAACTGTGGCATCGTTCACCACAATAATGCAGTCGATACCGTTAACTTGTCCTATTCCAGTAATGATTCCTGCAGCAGGAACATCTTCGCCATAGACGTTGAACGCCGCCAGCTTTGATAATTCTAGAAATTCGCTTCCCTTATCGATTAGTCCCAGGACTCTTTCTCGAGGCAATAATTTTCCCCGTGACTTGTGTTTATCCCGAGAGCTTTCTGGGCCACCGGTTTCGATCGCCTCTAGTGTTTTTTGCAAATCAAGAATTTGCGACACCATGAAGTCCTTATTATTGGCAAAGGCCTCGCTGCTGGGCTTAATTTTGGATTCAATAGCACTCATATTCTTACTTCAGCTTTTAGGTTGGGTTAAGCGGATTCGCGAAACAATTCTCTGCCAATGAGTGTACGTCGTATTTCGGAAGTTCCCGCTCCGATTTCATACAATTTTGCATCACGGAGTAAACGCCCGGCGGAGAATTCATTGGTATAGCCGTTGCCGCCCAAGGCTTGTATGGCCTGTAATGCCATTTGTGTGGCATGTTCGGACGCAAACAAAATAAGCGCGGCGCAATCTTTACGACTTTCCTGCCCACGATCACAGGCTGCAGCGACCGCGTACAAATAGGCGCGGCAGGCACTAAGTGCCGCGTACATGTCCGCCATTTTCCCCTGCATAAGTTGAAACTCACCCAAGGCTTGGCCGAATTGTTTTCGCTCATGAAGATAGGGCAAGACTAAATCTAGACAGGCTTGCATAATTCCAACCGGCCCGGCAGCAAGTAAGGTACGTTCGTAATCTAAACCGGACATTAAAACCTTAGTGCCTCTATTACACTCGCCCAGTACATTCTCAACCGGCACCTTGCAGTCTTGGAATACCAACTCACAAGTATTGGAGCCACGCATACCAAGCTTGTCTAGTTTTTTTCCGTGGCTGAACCCTTCAAAATTCCGCTCAACGATAAAGGCCGTGATTCCACGTGACCCAGCGCTCGGTTCTGTTTTCCCATAGACAATAACCACGTCAGCATCGGGACCGTTGGTGATCCACATTTTACTGCCATTGAGTACATAGCAGTCACCCTTAAATTCTGCCCGCAGGGACATGCTAACCACGTCAGATCCGGCATTAGGCTCTGACATAGCCAGCGCACCAACAGATTCGCCAGCGCAAAGTTTTGGTAAATATTTTTGTTTTTGTGCTTCACTGCCATTTCGTGACAATTGGTTGAGACAAAGATTGGAATGAGCACCGTAGGATAGGCCTACTGATGCCGAGGCTCGAGAGATTTCCTCCATCGCGACGCAGTGTGCCAGGTAGCCCATGTCGGAGCCACCATAGGCAGGATCAACCGTAACACCGAGCAAACCCAAGGCCCCAAATTTTCTCCACAGGTCAGCCGGGAACAAATTATCAGAGTCGATTTGTGCAGCACGAGGCGCGATCTCGGCACTGCAAAATTGAGACACGCTCACCCGAAGCATTTCTATCTCTTCGGAGAGACCAAAATTAAGAACTGGGTAGGATGTATTCATTGAATCACGCTCCTTAGCTGACGGCTTTGTTGAGCTTTCTGGAACTAGCAACGCGTTCCTGCAAGGAATTTCTGTATTCTCGACATCCCTTAAAACGCTGCCTTTTTTCTTCGACTCCAAATATTTTCTATCTGCGGCGCTTTTACTTAGATTTACCGTCTAAATTTTTATTTTTTACGGCACTAATACAATAGAAGCTAACGCTATTTAAGTCCATGTCATTCTTTGCGTGGGATGCTGTCGTTGGTTCCATGTGGTTTTCGCCCTTCTTTATACTCTCTTTACTCTCATCATTCGCAATACAACTAGAGAATTCTAAAAGTGTAAAAATCGGCCTATGTAAAATTAGTCTTCACATCAGAGCAGAAACTGAGAAATATGTCTGAACATTCCATTACGTACTAACTGCGTCATTTTCGGCTGTCGCTTATGAAGCTATTGTTTCTGAATAGCCGAAGCTCACCAATAAACTTTTGTTTTTCTAAATCAGATTAACGAGATCTCAGTCTAATATTGCTAACAGTGAAAATCTCTTTTTTTGAACCCTTTTTAGAGCGCTTATAACTTAACTAATAGGGACCTCTAACATTGAGGGTCTAGAGTAGACTGTATTGCACTGGTGGCGCCTATTTTTACCGCATTATGCCTTGAGCGCTCTCCCTAAACGTACAGCAGGCTAGTCTAAAGTGGCTAATGGATTTCTACGCCACTTCCAGCTGGCTGGATTTTCCGCAATATACAAGCCCAAGGATATTTGTTCGCTTAGTCCTCAATTTTCGTTCTCATGTAACCAAGCAGCATGCTGAGGGGCACGCTTGGTTTCGCTCCATTCATCAATCATATCCTCGGCAACATCGTGCAGTCGATCCAACATCCCGGGCTTGGCAGTGTTGACTGCAAGTTCGAGCCGATGACCATTTGGGTCGAAGAAATAAATTGATTGAAATATGGTGTGATTCACCGGTCCGAGCACATCGATTCCAGCGGTCTCCAGGCGTTTCTTGGCCGCGAGTAATGCGTTCATGTCCTCTACCTTGAATGCAATATGTTGAACCCAGTTGGGGGTATTTGGGTCTTTGCCCATGACCGGAGAGTTTGGAATTTCAAAAAAAGCCAGTACATTGCCGTTACCTGCATCCATAAAAACATGCATGTAGGGATCTGGCTCGCCGGTGGATGGCACCTCATCTTCGGCAATCGCTAGCTGAAAACCCATGCCCATAATATCGCGGTAGAAGGCAACGGTCTGCTTGGCATCCTTGCAGCGATAAGCCACATGATGAATACCTTGAAGGTTCATAGCAATCTCCTAACTAGCCTGTTGAGTACGGACACCGCCACGATTCAATTGATCACGCTCTATTGATTCGAACAGCGCTTTGAAATTTCCTTCGCCAAAACCTTCGTCTTTTTTACGCTGAATAAATTCGAAGAAAACCGGGCCAATAAGAGCTCCGGAAAATATTTGCAGAAGCAAACGCGAATCGCCTTGATGAGTAGAGCCATCCAACAAAATACCTCTGCACTTCAGCTCATCGATTGGCTCGCCGTGATTTGGAAGGCGCTCTTCAAGCATTTCATAGTAGGTTTCTGGCGGCGCAGTCATAAACGGGATACCAAGCTTTTTCAGCTGATCCCAACTTTCAAAGAGGTCGTCGGTGGAGAACGCAATATGTTGAATTCCTTCTCCGTTGTAGGCCATCAGAAATTCTTCTATCTGCCCGCCTTGGGTTGCCTCTTCGTTTAAGGGAATTCGAATTTTTCCATCCGGTGCCGCCATAGCTCGCGACAACAAGCCGGTGTATTCACCTTTGATATCAAAAAAGCGTACTTCTCTAAAATTGAAAATTTTCTCATAAAAACCCGTCCAGTAATTCATCCGTCCCCGGTACACATTATGGGTCAAGTGATCAATTAGATTGAATCCGCAGCCCCTAGGATGGCGATCGACTCCTTCGATGAATACAAAGTCGATATCATAGATTGAGTTGCCCTCGCCGTAGCGGTCGATAAGGTAAAGTGGCGCTCCGCCGATCCCTTTTATAGCGGGAAGCCTTAACTCCATTGGACCTGTTTCAATGTCCATAGGCTGAGCGCCTAACTCCAGTGCTCGCGAATAAGCCTGTTGCGAATCTTTAACCCGAAACGCCATGCCGCAGGCAGACGGACCATGCTCGTCACAGAAGTAACCGGCGTAGCAGTCACGCTCATAATTAATAATGAAGTTGATTTCACCTTGGCGAAACAGAGAGACGTTCTTAGAGCGGTGATTGGCAACATGGGTGAATCCAAGCATGACGAAGACAGGCTCGAGGATTCCTCGATCCGGCGCAGAAAACTCAACAAATTCAAAACCATCTAGGCCCATTGGGTTGTTTATAGGATCCATCATGTAACTCTCCAATCGCGGGAAAATATTAGTTGTAATCGCAACTAACATTAGTTGCTATTACAACTAATGTCAATCAAACTAGACTCATGAACCAATCAAACAAGAAAAAACAGCTCGCCGGATCCAGTATTCTTAACCTCGAGCGCTACCTGCCATATAGATTATCTATCCTTTCTAATAAAGTCAGCAGCATGATCGCTCAAACCTACAGCGATAAGTTTGCGCTCTCAATTACCGAGTGGAGAATTATGGCGGTGTTAGGAGAGTATCCTGACGTGTCAGCTGATGAAGTATCTTTTAAAACCCAGATAGAGAAATCGATTCTTAGCAGAGCGATCACCAAATTGCTCAGTCGGCATCTAGTTGCCAGAGAGTTTAATCTCTCTGATAAGCGGCGCTCGATGCTGAACCTAACTGAAACAGGATTGTCTGTGTATGAGGAAATTGTGCCTGTAGCTTATGAAATGGAACAGGAGTTACTTGCTTGCTTTAATAAAGAGGAACAAGAACTATTTAGTGTGCTGGTAGATCGACTTTATGACCATGCGGGAAAGTTAGAAGAAAATTAAGCGGGCAGTGTTCGGTCACAAAATCCCGGGAATAAAAAGAGGGGAGCAGCTTATAAACCCCGCCTTTTTTCTTGGTATGCCCTCAGGTAATAAAAGTTTTGAAAATTCTCGGCTGCTTTCAACAGCAAAAACAGCACCCACCCACAATAGTGACATGCGCACGTTGCTAGGGTCAGCATAATCAGTGAACCAAGCCACGGCAGTTGGCCCTAAGCCCAAACCAATAAAACTGATTATAAACAAATAAACTGCGACTCCTTGAGCACGCATTCTAGCAGACATCATTTGTTGAATAGCCGCCGGAGCAACACCAAAATGCATCACAGCGGAGAACACGGTAAGACATAGCAGCAACAAAGCGCAGTTGGCATAGGCCATCAACGGATAAAAAATACCAAAGGAAATATGCAGCATTGTGGCCAATATATCCGCTTTAATTTCCAAGTCCGCTTGCCCGTTCTGCGACAAACTATAAGATAGCCGACCGCCAAAAATAATACCAGCAGCACCAAATACCATCACAATGCTGCCGTAATAAAGACCAGCTTTTTGACGCGTCAAATCATTAATTCGAATCAGGTAAGGGGGAATCCAGTCGGCCCCACCGCAGGAAATAAAAGAGCACAGAGCACAGCCCACATTGTAATAAAGGAACCTTTATTGATTAGCGCGGATATAGTCCACGACCTGATCTAATGGGATTGATTTCTGCTGAGGTTCACCGGCACCAATAATAACCCGTCTGACTGGCTCTTTCACTGAGAGCATCACAAAGGTGAATAACAAGCTGGTAAAACCAACGGTAAAAAACATATTGTCAGAGCTCTACCGCGACGATAACCGACAGGCTAATGTTATCCAAAGACTCGGCATAGCCAATGACCGAGCCGCCGAAGATATTAGACAGCCCAGTACCAATATAAACACCGGCGGAATAAATACTGATGGCAATCGCCATTCTTTCCGACCGGAACCTATCTGAAATCAACGAATAGGCAGAAGTCGACAAGGTGGCCAGGCCTATCGATATGATTACTTTTCGATTTTTGCTGTCCGCCATACCCGCATTGGGAATGCCAAAAAAGGGATAAAACAGGGCAAAGGCAAAATCACCTAGATAACTAATTTGGGTGCCAGGAATGTCAAGATCTGCTTTGATCGGGTCTACTAACAAAGCGAATATCTGCCTATCCATGAACGGAAATACATAGACGATCATTAGGATGCCAACTACATACCAGGAATAGGCCTCGCGGGGATAGGGTGGGATAGCACGCTCATCAGCGCTGTCTGGGGCATCGCTATCTGAGCGATCAGAT
>TARA_B110000971_G_scaffold146936_1_pt1 | contig 15477 bp, 20 predicted proteins | sample TARA_B110000971 | Tara Oceans TARA_B110000971 (sample SAMEA4397842) | marine metagenome | biome: Polar Biome; feature: [SRF] surface water layer (ENVO:00010504); material: water (ENVO:00002006), including particulate matter (ENVO:01000060) such as... | depth 5 m | reverse complement strand
ATACTACTGGAGCTGCTGCTGTTATATCCATTATAGTTCCGCCATCATGTAATCCCAAGCAAAGTTCTTCTTATTATTAGATTTCATTACTGACTTAAATTGTTTATGCTGTGCATACGCTGGGTGTACCCACCAGTCTTCATAGTTAGAAGTGTTATCGGTTGAAACATCAGATACTAATAGCACATATCCGATCTTAGTAAGTATTTCTCTCGACTCGTTTCTGATCTGCGGACCCCACCAAACTGCGTTATGCTGGAATTGAACTACACCAAATTCGTGTTTGCTAAACGGAATATTCTTTAAGGCTGCTATAGATGCAGTCTCAGCGTTAATTCTTAAATAATCAATACGTTGTTCTAAACAATTTTGCTTAAACATCTCAGTATAGTTTATAGTTGCTGCATCAGCTAACGTGATATTAGTGTTTCTTTCACGCGAAAATATGTGACACATTCTTTCACAGTTATCAATAGAAATACCGCTCCAGCCGAAGTCCCGTTCTAACATCAAAGTATTATTATACAATGTAGGATGCCCACTACCAAGTTCTACAAACGTACCGTTTCTTTTACCATCTAATACAGATAGAACAAACATATCTTGGAAGTGACGAGAATAGTTTGTTTTAATATTTTCTATTCCTGGAAATGGATATTTGTATCTGTGCAGTTCGTTTGGAGTATATGCTAATGTGCTTGGATAACCATGTTCAGCTAATAAAGCAGAAGCAGATCGGTTATCAGTATCATTTAATTTTTGTCTGTACTTAAGATCGAATGCTAGATTTTTAGAACTGTCTCTGCCGTCTGTTTTCCACTTTGATTTTGCATACAATAAAGATAAAGCGTTATCTCCAGGATATTCAAGATCGTTATCTAATGCTGCACTCTCTATACCTTCGGCAAAATTCATTCCGATCTTTGAGTACATTAAGCTTTCTCGCCAATCGTTATTATTAGCTTTAACCTTCGCAAGAAAATAATAAGCTTCTGGCATATCGGGTAGTGTATCAATGGCTAACTTAAGTAGACCTTCAACACTTTGATTGCGATTCTCGTTACGCTTGTAAATAGCTGCACTAAGAATCATGCACTTATATTGAAGCCATTTCTCTTTAAAGGTATTTCCAGGAGACATATCAGCAGCTCTAAGATAAAAACCAAAAGCACCAGATCCTTGTTGTAATCTGTCATACTCTCGAGCTAACTTATAAATCTTATCAGGATTATTATAATCTAAAATTACGTCGTGTAATAGTTGCATATTTTTCAGTTTCATATTATAATTACCCGTTATCCGTTAAAAATTCTAAGAACAGTTTTTGTGGCATTCTAAGTACAAAGGATGCATTATCTTGCCAACCGAATGAAATTAGAATATCTCCATTATCGGGATGTACTGTCATACCAGTCACAAATTCAATACCATAATCAGTACCACTAACATGGTCGTAGTATGTACCCATAAAATGGAAATTACGTGATGAATGAACTAGATTCCAATCATTATCCCATATAACAACACGATGAGAATACTCACCATCTTTACGACCAAACGGATCTTGCAATAGATTTGTTTCATGGATAAATGCCATACGCTGGTTATCATTAATTCTAATGACTTGTGAACCGCCACGATAATCTCTACCTGGACGAGCCTCTACATCTTTTTCAATAAAAGCATCTTCCGTAGTGCCATTTTCGATATCGAATTTAACAACCTGAGTAGGATTACACCACTTAACAAAGTGATAAGGCATATCTTGTACGGGCATCCAGTTCTTTTCGCAGAAACTACCGTCGCCGTTTGGTGCTGGGATTGGATGTCTTGAGATTTCTGTCCATTGTCCATCTACAAAATCGACATGACATAGTTCCATACGACCTGTACCCTTAGAGTCATAACAATCACGTCGTACGCCACAAAGATAAAGTTTATCATCCCATTCAAATAGACGAGCATCTTCTAGACCGATAAAATTCCATGTTGGAGCACCGGTGTCTAATGCCATATCTATACGTTGTGCTGATGATAAATTAAGACTGCTATCTAGTTCACACATAACATTATGAGTGGTTAGAGTAACGTCGTTTTCTGGATGGATATAAACCAAAGGTCCCCACTGATGCGGGAACTTCTTTCCCTCACTGTGATAGAGGATATAGTTTATGTGTCTGATGTTAAGAAGAAGCTTCCCTTTATGAGAGAAGATAGACGGATTCATAATACCAGTTTCGTTTCCTAAAACTGATTTAGGTAATAGTATTGGGTGGATCGACCCGCCTCTTTTAAGAGCCCAAGCCGCTAAACCACCCATATGCAAATCGTGCATTCACTGCCTCCATAATGTAATTCAATGTTATATACTATATATAGGTTTGGAATTAATTCCAGCTAGGTGTAATAGTATTCAATCTGTTCTTTTCAACTTTTATGCCAAGCTTGGTATTAACACGAGCTATCCCTGTAGGAGTTAAAGCCTCTTCTATCCATTGAACTACCAATACTTTAGTTACATCGTTTAATGCAGTAAAGTCAGCAGCACTTGTAGTAGAAGGATTTAAATCCGTAAATCCAAGATAGCTCGCACTTGTCCCATCGGTATCTTCGGCTACTCTTTTCCACTGTACTCTTACAATAGCATTTTCTAGGAGAACGTTGTCTCCGTTAAGCTCATCTTGTAAGCTTAGTTTAATAATACGCCAAGAATAATTCACGATAGATTCCTTTTAAAAGTTCTTATTCAGGGTCATCAAGACCAAGACCGTCATCTGGTACTGGTGGTGTTACATCTGGTGCCCAAGGTAGAGCAGCTTCTGTCTGAGTATCTTGATCAATAATCTTTTGGATCTGGCTTTCGATATGTGATTTATAGCCTGCATCAGCTTCAACTACTGCTGTAATCCAGCCAACAACTCGATCTTCAGTTAGTTCTGCAAGGTCGGTAAAGTTATCTGCTGAAACGGCAGCTGCTGTAAATGGTGTTGCACCACTAAACTCGCCAGTGTTATCATTGGAATCAGTACCAACTACTTTCCAGAATGTTTGGCAAACCGCGTTAGACAATGTTACGCCTTCTGCATTTACTTCGTCTTTAACTTTCATTCCTGTTACAGAATACGCTAGTGTAAGAGCCATGTTGTTCTCCTTTAAATTGTTAGGTTAACCGGTTAGGTTGTTTTATTTATACGAATATGATTCTATTTATATGAATCAACCCCTGTACAAGTAGAGATCTACTGGTATACAGATACGTAAGCTGGAATAATAAGGATTTACGTGATGATAAGTAAAGCTTGGAAAAATTAGAAAATCACCAGTCTTAGGAGTATGTCGAATTTTATTAAACATAGATTCAAACCAATCATCATATCCCCTATTAGCATTCGATCTCGGGTCACTAAATACGATATCGCCACCAGCAAGTAGATCTTCAGCCATAACATAAAATACAGCAGATAGATGAGCGCCTGAATGGTTGTGAATAGTCATACTATAATCTTTACCGTGACCAGTAATCCAACCTTTCATTTCATGGGTGTCATACTCACTAATTCTTTTACCTGTTGTTTCTAAAAGATATGAATCAAACTTCTCGTAAGCCATAGAATGGAATTGCTTCATCACAACAGAAACGTCGTCGAATATATTACAACCATCTACTTCACTTGGTGGATTATCTAAATCATAACTACTAAAGATATGTTCTATCAGACCATCTACTTCAAATTTACCCTTGCCTATCATGGTGGGCCAACCTGCGGTCATTTCCATAATCATCTCCTCATATTATATAGTTGTATTTATAGTAGACTCTACTGTTGACATTTCAGTCTAGGTATGTTATTATAAATACATATTACAACATAGCATGAGGTTTAGATGAATTTTCAACAGTTTGAAGAATTTTTATTATCAGATAAATGCTATGATGAACATGACGTATCAATAATAGATACAAACGGCCTTCAGCATTATGTTGAAGCAGCTGAGCACTTCGAATATCAAATTAAAATGACGAGATATTTGGCAGAACAAAAAGTAACTGTTAAAATTGAACAGATGGAAAATCATTGGAAATTTAATGATCGCACAATGCATTTGTTTTATAATCCAAAGAACGGCCCAACATTTAGCGAACATACAGATCCAATCAATGTTATTATCGAATGCAAAGACGGTATTAAACATATAGAAGTAGAAGGCTGGGAAATTGATCTGCTCCCTAATGAACGGCTGTATATTCCAGCAGATACATTTCACAAGGCATTAAACTATGAAAAGGCATTGGTGATATCACATGGCATTAGCGACACAGAAACACTTGAGCGTTTACGTAAAAACGACTGAAACATGCAATTTAGATTGTTCTCACTGTTTCACCTCAGGCTCTAAAGGTGCAAAAATCTATTTTGATCCAGTTAAGACTGCAAACTGGCTTAATCAGCTAGATCGACACTCGATCTTTTATGAATTCCACGGCGGCGAGCCTATGCTTGCTTCTGTAGCTAGAATGATGAAGTTTGTTGAACTTACTGACGGGCCAGACGTAGAATACGGCACAACTACAAACCTTGTATATAAGTTAACAGATGAAAAGTTAAAATTCTTTGATGAAGTTCTTGGTAAGAGGCTTGGTACATCATGGGATCCTAATATCAGATTTACTAACGAAAAGCAAAAACAACTGTGGGAAAACAACGTTAGGTTGCTTATTGCCCGTGGTTACACAATTAAAGTCTTTGTTAGTTTAAGTAAAGCTGTAATTAATATGAATCCAGGAGAGATTTGTGATTACATGGAAGATCTTGGTATTCAAGAAATTGATTTCGAGCGTATTACTATGGACGGTAACGCTAAAGGTAAAATGTGGCCATCTAACATTGAGTTAGACGACTGGTTTGTAAGGTACCATGATGCAATTAAATCCAGAGATGGAATACAGCATGTAATCATGGAAAACATATATGCTAAGTTTGAAGGTAATGATCCATCGCGCGGTACATGGTGCAGAGACTGTGAACAAAAACTGTTAACTATCAACGCCAATGGATCTATAGCAGGTTGTCCTAACACTGCTCCACGTAATGCATACGGTCATATCGATACTCCAGCAGCAGAAGTTATGAAATCGACTGGACGATGCGATGTTATCATGAAAGAACTAAATAGAAACCCAGCATGTTATGAATGCCCAGTATTTGATGTGTGTGGATCTGATTGTCATCAATTAGAATGGGAAGGCGATATATGTCCGTCTCCTAAGACTCTAATGATGCAATTAAAGAATGAATATAAATATAAATAATGCAAAGAACTCGGAGTTAGTATAACATGGTATCATTAACAAATAACGTTAGCAGATCAAACGTCCGTCTGAGATGGCAAGACTACGTGGCTGCAGCTGCGCGTTCTGGTATTTCATGGGGATATAATAGAAAACCGTTTTCCCAAGCACCCAATAGCTGGTTTGGTGGTAACTACAATTCACCGCCGTCTACGAGCGCTTATGCTAGTGATAACACCGTTGGTAGTTCTGGAGGCATAATCTATTCCAGCACACTGCGTAATGGGTTAACTCAAGCAACTAGGAACTGGACTCATTTAAGACGGATGCGGGCCGTGAGATATATTAATAGCCAAGGTTCATACTACCTTCAAGTTGATAGTCAAGCAAAAGCATATCAAACTACTAGTGTTAGATCTAACGTTTCTGCAGCTATTCCAACGTACGGACCTAGTCCAGGCAATATCATAAGAATTGGTTCAAACTCAAGTAATACTGGTCTTGAAGAATACTTTGCTAGATTGCGGAGTTCATATTATAGTGTTATGAATAGTAGAGTATATAGAAGACAAAATGTATGCCATTACAGTTGTCACTCTAGCTGCCATAGTTCGAGAGGTCGTAGATAATGATAAGAAATACCGTGGCTCCTATTCCTATTGAGTTGCTTAAGGAATATTTTACTGATGATACTATTGTTTTCAATATTGATTACGCCGAAAGTATTTTAAAAGGTGAAAAGCTTATTACATATCTGAGTAATTTAGATGTGCCGAGCACCTTGACAGGATTTGATAAAGTATCAGCTGAAGATAAGTTTTCTTTTGTTAAAGATTACATGAATGCTAAGTTGATTATTAAGAACTATGAATTAGAAGTATGTGTTCTAAGAATTTTATATGAACTATCTGGATTAGAATGGATTGTTGATTACGAAGAAATCGAAAACATTCTATCACTTGAAGAGATTTGCGTTTTTTGCCAAGATAACCAAGATATGATTCAGACTTGGTTGACTATGTTAGCAAGTCTATCTATATTTGCTTTAACAACTATCGTTGACGAAGAAGAAAAAATACTCGATTCGCTAAAAGAAGAATTTGAAACAATAAATGACTATGACTTCTGTGGTGCAAATTTCGCGATGATGCTTAGACATGACGCTACACAACAATTATTAGTTGCTGAACGTGAAGTGTTTTATTTTGAAAAACAGTTTAACGAACAAATGTATAAAGGACAAGACCTATATACGTATTGGAATAACGACAATAACACTATGGCTATTATTACGTGGGGTATATCTTCAGGAGATATAACTTTCGACGAGTTTAACGCTAATATAGAAAAAGGACTGGACGATGTTTCTGCTATTTGATAGAGTTTATGTAAAGTACGACTTTATGATAGACAACAATACCGATAATCTAATTTGTACTCCTAACATTCCAACACTCGTGTGGGATGAACTAGAAGCCATCCATACAAACATGGGTGAACAAATGCATAGGGTAGATACTTATGAAGATCTTGTTGGTACCGCTGAAGTTGGTGCACTAGATGATAACGATGAACAAATTGTTATTCCTTATATCAATGATCTATCATTCTTTGAAGCTCTATTATCTAAAGGCAAAGTAAATATTCACGTCGATACAATTGCGTATGATAAGATCTTCTCTAAGTTTTTAAGAATATTCTTTCCAAATATGTCAAGAGATGTTGCATGGAAAACATATAACATCTTCAGAACAAACAGTCAACTGCTAAACACTACTAGTTTTGTTTGGGGTGGATCTGGCGAACAACAGCAGGTAGATAATGCTGCACAGTGGGTACCTAGAACAAAGACAGAATTTCTTGCTGTTTATGATACGGTATCACGAGATTTAGAAGATGATGCTTACACTACCTTTATAGCTGAAGCAAAGCAGAAAATTGGTATAGAGTTTATGATCGCTAATAGAATAGCAGGTGATGAAACCTACGATGTTTTCCTTGGCCAAAAGATGTATAAGCTTATGGCATCGAGAGTTAATGAAGAAGGCACATTCTTAAAATCTACACTATTTAACAACATGTTTAGACCTTGGGTACAGACTGTACTAGGTGTTGCCGCAGATGCAAACGACGACCTATTAGATCTTAAAGATACTAACGATATGACACGATGGGTGTTTGACGATACTGAAAGGTATTTCACTGCAGATTACCAAACTAATCATCCAAATATTCGATTCAGCGCAGTCCGTACAGCAATGATAACAGCAGTAACGGGATCTAGTTTACAAGTTGAAGAAGCACTTACAAACGAAACAATGGATTTTGTTCATGATAATATTTCAGTTCAAAATTTTACTTCTGAAAATATTACAACTATATTAAACAATGATAAAACTCACCTAGGACCATCTGTATTTGAATGTGAAAACAGACTTAAGGTTAATGCTTTGTTCATAGGTTATATGTACAAGTTAGCTGTTGCCGAAGATGATGAGTTGGATATGTTTAGCCTATGATACAAAACTGCTATGAATCTTCGATATGGGTTAAACAATTTGACAATAGCAACGAGTTCAATCAAGATGTTTTAAATACCACAAAAGCAATATCAGCTACAACTCCTAAGCCTGTAGCTGATCATAACGTTGATCTGTGGGTGTCTGATAATATGCAAACTATTAGATCATATTTTATGGAAGGCTTTAAAGACTTATGTACTACATATAATGAAAAAGCAGACTTTGATATAGATTCTATGAATATGGTTAATCCCATGAAACACGGCGACTTTAAGTCATGCCACAACCACGATGTTATCGACGCATTCGGTGTTTATTATGTTAATGAATCGGATGAAGGCGGTAAGCTAAGATTATATGACCCAAGATTCCTCAGCAAGAAGTCATTTTCACAAGGTCCTTATCTTGAGATAAAGCCACGAACTGGTCTTATGGTAGTTGCACCATACTATTTTTGGCACGAGGTTACTCCATATCTAGGTAATGAAACCCGATACAGTTTAATATGTAACATGGTATTTAATAATGTCACTTGATATAATAACAAAGACAGGTAAACGAGCAAACACTGGCGAGATCATTGTTACCTTATTCGAATTCTGTAACCTAAGCTGCAAGTTCTGCAATCAAGATCACGATAGTCTAGAAGGTGTTAAGACTATAGCTGAAAAGGTTGACGTTGTAAAAAAGGTTATAATGCAAACACCGAGAGAAAAATACAGCATCCACTTTATGGGTGGTGAAGTTTTTGCTGACGCGTTGCCTTTACACGTATATACCGATTATCAATATGTATGTCACGAATTAAACTCGTGGGCAACCGAGCAAGATATAGAACTAGAGATATGCTTCACTAGTAATATGGTATTTGATAACATGGATGATTTAGATGAGTTTCTTTATATCTCTAATCCTACATTAATAACTAGCTTTGATCCTGCTGCGCGTTTCAACAATGATACGTTTGAGATTTTTAAACGCAATGTAAAGAAGTACAAAGATCATATTAAGTCTGTTAATATCATAATGACTAAGCCGACTATAAATAAGTTTATGAAAGGTAACGTTGAATTTTTTGATTATCTTTATGATAATTTCGACGTTTACTTTGATTACTATACACCGGAAAAGAACATGGCGATGTTTATTCCTAATGATGTAATGCTACGCGACTTTATGATCTATATGCTCGAACATTATCCTAAGGCTTTACCTTTTGCGGATTACACGAGCAAGATTAAGAAACAAATGAGCTGTATGGATACGATGACTATTATGCCAGATAATTCGTTTGGCAATTGCACTATCCTACTAAAAGATTTTAAAAATGTAACGACAACTAAGCAAGACATGGAACAAGAATGGTTTAAGCAATATAATTGTTTAACCTGTCCACACTTTCAATACTGTTCTATGGGTTGCTTTTTGTCTAATCACATGCAGAGTTTTAGAACTCAAGAAACATGTTGGTTAAGTGAGGTTTATGATGTGGTCCACTCCGATACAAGTACACGATGATGGTTATAAAGATCCAATTGAGCGATATACTCATTTCTTGCAGAAACATTATCAGCTTGATTTAGAAAGCTTTAAATACGATATCAGAGAATGGGCTACAACGCCTGAGTCTGGGTATTGGATGGCACCGCATAACCACGGCCACTCACACTTCACATCCATATATTACGAATGCGTCTCAGGTGAAGGCGGAGAATTGTTACTCCACGATCCTAGAAATAATGCTAATAGAGGATACCCGCAAGAATTTGGTAGTCAATTTTCTCCTTATATTCTACAGCCTAAAACAGGCACAACAATAATCTTCCCATCATACATTTATCACACAGCTGCTCCATTTCATGGAATAGTACGAAAAGCTATTGTTACTGAAATTCAGCTCGGTGGCATAAATACAGGTGAGTCATACATGGGAGCTACATCTATATGAATATTAATAAATTCTATACAGACGGATATGACGAATGGCAAATGCCACCACACTTATCAGCTATGGTTTGGGGACAGCTACTATGCGAGAATTGGATTGATCATCCCGTATATAAAGAAATTCCAGACTGGAGTATTAATAAAGGTGGCGAAGCTCAAAACCAAGATCAAAAATATCTCAGAGGCAAAGAGCAAGAGATTAACGAACAAAGTTTATCTATCGTTCCGGCTGCATATAAAACAGTAATAGAAGAACTACTCAAAGAAGATTATTATTCAGAATGGTTTGATACTGTATGTGGTTATCAACAAAAGATTAAATTCATCGATGTCTGGAATGGCTCTGATGATCTTAAATGGCATTGGGACGGTGTAGAAGATCACGACATGGGATTTTTAATATACTTTACAGAAGAGCATCGATGGGATGAAGAATGGAAATCATATCTTCAGATTGGTGAAAGAGAGTGGCCTAACGACAAAGAGATCAATATTAAACACACCGCATATCCTAGTAATGGCAAGATAATCTTGTTAAACAATATGAATCCAAGATTCGTACATTCTGTAGCAAAACTGACAAACGCTAATGTTAATAGATATACTATTAACGCAGGGATTTCTTTATGGAACTAATTATTAAACCAACCGAGAGATGTAATTTTAAATGTACATTTTGCTCGAGTACATCAATTACCGATGATGTAACAGATGAACTAAGTTTAGAAAACATTTACACGTTTCTTAAAAGATTTCCTGATACAAATACTATAATTGTAAACGGTGGCGATCCTCTAATGATGAAGCCATCATATTACACAAAGCTTCTTGATCATCTTGACGAACACGACTATCCTACTACAGTAGAATTTACAACAAACCTATGGCCGTTTTATGTGAAGCCAGAAAAATGGCTTGACATCTTCTTGCATCCTCGCATAGGCATTACAACAAGCTTTCATTATGGTGACTCAAGACTAAAAGGTGATTATTCTGTATTCACTGAAGAAGACTTCTGGGCTGTATCAGACAAGATGCTAGAGTTAGTTGGATATAGACCGGGATTCATATCAGTTATAGATGAAGCTAACGAAGACAAAGCAGTTGATAATGTCCGCCTTGCAAAAGAGATGGGTGTTGAATGTAAACTGAATTACACAATGGCGTCTGGTATTGCGGGCCGACCTTATCAGTTATCAAAGATGTACAGTATCTATTTAGATGTATATGAGGCTGGTTTAACTGAATGGGAATTTAATACTAGACAGATGGTTGATCGTCTTCGTAACGAAGCTATGATGTGTCCCCAGAATAGAACATGTGATGATACTATTAGAGCACTGCAACCGAGCGGTGATTACTATAGTTGTGGTGCAATGGGCGACGATAGAGAATATGCTATTGATTTTAAAAGAGAAATGGCGGGCGAATTCTTTACTCCATTACAGCACGACCCTGATATTCAAACAATGAGAACTGATGGTGAATGCTATTCATGCCCGATGTTCCAAATATGTAACGGTTGTAAGAAAACAGTAAAAGATACTAAACGACACAACATGGTTGAGACCCACTGTACATTAATGAAACAATTAGCACCGAGGATTGTAGATGCAAATAACGGATAACGCACTACCTACTATAGAATTTAAAAAAATACTTAATTATTTTACGTCAGAAGCACCGGATTGGAAATTTGTTACTAATGTAACACACGGTTCTGTTGGTGATTATAAACACGGCAAGTCACAGTGGGGATTTGCCTGCAGTATATATGACAGCGGTAAAGGCATTGGCCGCAATTCAACAGAGATAGTAAAAGATAAGTTTGCACTGAATCTGTTAGAACCAGTTATTATGGATAAAACCAAATTACTTAGAGTTCGAGTGGGCATGATAGTAAATGCAGGTCCTGATGATGCACACAACCCGCATATAGATCAGTCTTATATAAATCATATATCTCAAATATACTACTTAACTGCAAGTGATGCACCAACTAATATATTTGAAGAGTATGGCCCAGATGAAAAATACGATAACTACAAACCCGAAGAGTTTACTATTAAGATGCAGTCTAAGCCTGAGCCTAATAGAATGCTTGTATTTGATGGGTTTCACTGGCACAGCTCATCACACGTATATGGTACTGAAGTAAGAATATCGGTAAATATTAATTATGCTAACTAATAGTCCAAACTTCAATAACTTGTATCTTAAAGGTGCAGACATAGTCGATGTTGAATATGATTTTTCTGCTGTGTTGTTTGCTCAATTAATGGCAGAAACATTTTCTACAGAAAGTAGTTATGGTGCTGCTATAACTAACCCTATATGGGATAGAGAATATAATGAAAGAGAAGAGCAGGTTTATATTGAAGGTAAGAAGCCTTATGTAGAATTCTTCAAAGAGGTTATTAAATCTCCGTACTTTGATTATTGGAGAAATGTTTATGGAGAGTTTGACGAGATACATGTTAACGTTAACAAAGTAATGGCTGGTGGTGAGATGCCTTGGCACTTCGATGGATATGATGGAACATTTCTGCAGATACTTTGTTATCCCAATATGGATGATTTTAATCCTGACGATGGTGGACATCTGCTAGTAGGTAGACCTGATACGTTATATCGCGAAGGTGATCCTATGCCTCATTGGGTACCAGAGAAAAGCTTAGATGATATTCTAACGAGCAATGTAGAAGTAACACAGAGGTTTGTTCCTAATAGAAACCAGATAGTTGTTCTTAATAATAACGATCCGTCGTTTGTACATAGAGTAACAAAGCTTAATGCTGATAAAACAAGATATACTATAATTGCAACACTAGGATTTAGTTCTTTGTGGAAAACAAATACGCTGAAGTCTGGGTTCTATAAGGATATAAAGTTACTATGATTATATCATTAAACCCAACTTACTTGTGTAACTTCAGATGTGATTTCTGTTATTTAACGCCAGATCAATTAGCAGATAAGAATAAAATAGATTTAAATGTTCTTGACCAGCGGTTAGCTGAAGTAGCAAAACACAGTCCAATTGAGCACGTTGATTTGTACGGTGGTGAGATTAGTGTGCTAGGCGACTCATACTTCTATGCTATGAAAGAAAATATTCGCAGATATTATCAAGGCGATATTAATATCATAACAAACTATGCATCACCTAAGCCATATATGCATGATAGGGATATATCTCTTTCAATATCATATGACTTCGATGCTCGTGAAAAATCTGATTTAGTATTTACTAATATGCTTATGTGTCCAGTTCCTATATCAATTCTAATACTTGCTAGTAGAAAAGTTATTGATATGGATGTTAAGTCTATGGTACAGCAATTAAGTATGTTATCTAATATTCATTCCGTAGAGATTAAACCATACTCAACGAACCAAGCTAACCAACAAGATGTTACTCATAAGGACTTCGAGGACTTTGTTATTAAATGGCTTGAGATGGACTTACCGTTTGAGTTTGAAAACAGACATCGCATAGAAGATTCAATTACTAAATACTACGACGCATTCAGCAACAATCACGTTTACATCAATCCTAACGGTAAGTTTTCCGTTCTAGAATTTGATAAAGACGACAACGAATACTTTCTAGAGTTAAATTCGTTTGATGAGTATAGAGAGTGGGCTAAAAACGAAGCAAAAGATAATACAAGTGACATATGTAGAAATTGTGAATACTATGGTCATTGTTTAACTGAACATTATAGATATGTTACAGATTTAACTAATAGTTGTAATGGCTATAAAGGCTTATTAGAATGGGCAAAGTAAAAGTATTAATATGTGGGGGTGGTACTGCTGGTTGGTTAGCAGCATTAATGATGCATCAAAAGTTTGATGTAACACTTATTGAAAGCAAAACTATCCCGACAATTGGTGTTGGTGAAAGCACAACTGAAGCAGTAACTGATGTATTGCGCGCTGCTGGAATTGACATGGAAGACTTTGTATCTAAAACAAACGCAACTGGCAAGTACGGCATAAAGTTTACTGGGTGGCCAGACTTTTTTCATCCGTTTGGAGAAACTTGGTTACAAGAGCATATTGACGAAGATAGTCTTAAGTCAATTTATAATGCTGGCAAGGATATTAGTAACCTATCGCCGTATACACATTTAGCAAAAAACAAAATATCACCACCACTTGATTTTAAAGATCCGTATTTTCACGATGTTGCACTGCATTGGCAGAACGATCTAGTTGCTCCTTATCTAAAAGACTTTCTAGGCGATAAGATTAAGCATCACTATCATGATATAAAAACAATAAAAGCAGACACGAATGGTATTAAATCGGTTGATGAGTTTACCGCTGATTATTATGTTGATTGTACTGGTCAAGCAAGACTTCTTAGTAGACAGTTTGGGATAGAATATATTCCGTTTGATGATCTACATTTAGATTCAGCTATAATACATACTATGCCTAAAACAAACAATTTGTATACCGAAGCAATTAAAAGAAAGTTTGGTTGGGAATGGTCAATACCTCTACAAGACAGAAATAATAGAGGGTATGTATATTGTTCTAAGTGGGCTACTGAACAAGAGATATTAGAAGAAATTGGTGTTAAAGATAATTACGAAACAGTTAGTTTCTGTGCCGGTGCTTTAACTTATATTGCTTACGAGAATATCATATCAACTGGACTATCGGCACACTTCATAGAACCACTAGAAGCTACTAATATTGAATTTAGTGTATTTACTATTAAATGGTTTATGGAAGCAGTAGAAGCTGGATACGATTACGATGTACTGAATGATAAACTGTGTACGTCTGTAAGAGAGATTAGAGATTTTATTATTTTACATTATCACAACGATGATAGGTTTAGGACAATAAACAATATTGAATTCAGGGGTACGGTAGAACCTTGGCATCCTTTTAATTGGTACTGTGTTGCTCAAGGCGTAAGTCCATCAAAGCACATAAATAACAATATAGATGCTTTATTAGATTATGCGATCATTGAGGGGAAAATGCATGAAAGAATGGCAAGCAAGACAAGAGATTTACCGAAGGCTAAACAAACCAGCAACTGACGATCTCAGCAAATTTGATATTGTTTGGCGACCAGACACAATCGTTGAAGATGCGGTAAGACACTTTAAAGAACATGTAGGTGAATGGATATATCCAGGCAAGTCGTACTTTGTTGCGATCTGTTATGCTACTTGGATTGCTAATGAATTTCATGAAAATCTTATCGAAGTATTAGATGATCCTGATTTACTTCCGGGTGACCCGTACTTCCAACCGTATTGTCAAGCTCGTGAAACATATGATAAAATTCTCAATGGTTTAAAGTGGCACGATACTGATGGCATGGTTCCAGATGTTCGTAAATACTATAATGAAGAGATGCATTATGATTGAGAAGAAGTGGTCTACTGACGGTGAACAAGAATTCTATAGACCTGAATCATTTCACAATCTGCCTGCGTTCGTTTCAAAAGATTCAATAGAATTAATTGGTGTGTCTGAAAAAAGTATCAACATTACATACGATAAGCATCCTACTAAAAAGATATTAAAAGTTTTTAACGTAACAAAGAAGCATATGTATTGTGATTACTATGCTGTAGAGATTTTCGACGATCATCAGGTTTTAAAGATATATGATCAAGATCTTTCTAAGTATCCATTGCCATCATTACCGCCTGGATCAAGATTAGATCCTCTTAAATCAGGAAT